>ERZ1034569.110-NODE-110-length-29873-cov-8.824401_pt1 | contig 29873 bp, 25 predicted proteins | sample MGYA00520706_ERZ1034569 | MGnify/ENA primary metagenome ERZ1034569 (study PRJEB33760, sample SAMEA4777722) | hypersaline lake metagenome | biome: hypersaline environment; feature: brines | place: Spain | collected 2014-08 | depth 0 m ...
CGCGACACGGGCCGCCGTCGGCCGGGGGCGGGTCGCGCGCCGGGTCCCCGCGGGGGGCGGGCGAGCCGCTGGCGGCCGGTGGCAGCGGCCCCGGTGTCGCGGGCGACTACGTCGCCGGCGGGACCGACCTGGCGGAGGCCGCACGTGGGGTCGCTGAGACGGGGACGACGCGGACGGTTTCGGTCGAGACCGCCGCCGAGGCGCCGGATGCTCCGTCGCTCCTGCTGGCCCCACTGGGACACGCCGAGAACGTCCACGGCGTTCTCGTCCTCGCGGGGCCGCGTGCCGCGCCCGCGAACGAGCGGGAGCGCGAGGTGGTCTCGGATCTCGGGCGCCGCGTCGGACTGGCCCTGAGCGCCGCCGAGTGGCGCCACCTGCTCCTCTCGGACACCGTCCTGGAGCTGACGTTCGAGAGCACCGACCCCGGGTCGTTCTTCGTCGACGCCTCCCAGCAGCTGGGTTGTCGCATCGAACTCGACGGGATGGTGCCGGTCGAGGAGGGGTTGCTCTACTACATCACGGTCGCGGACGCGGAGCCGGAGGCGGCGCTGGAGCTGGCCCATGAGGCCGGCGAGGCACGGCTGGTGGCCGACCGCGGCGAGGCCGCGCTGCTGGAGGTCCGGGCGCCGGATGCGTCACTGGCCGCGCCGCTCATCGACCACGGCGGCAACGTCCGGTCGCTGGTCGCCGAGGACGGTCGCGCGGAGCTGACCTGTGAGTTCTCCCCGGACGCGGGCGTCCGGGACCTGTTGGGCGCGCTCCGCGGGTCGTTCCCGGAGTCCCAGCTGCGCTCGAAGCGGGAGACCGAGCGGTCGACCTCGTCCGCCTCGTTCCGCGAATCCGTCGACGACGAGCTGACGGACCGCCAGCGGTCCGTCCTCCGGGCGGCCTACCACGCCGGCTACTTCGAGTGGCCCCGAGGGAGCACGGCCGAGGAGCTGGCGGACTCGATGGACGTCTCCTCGCCGACGCTGCACAACCACCTGCGCCGGGCGCAGCAGCGCCTCCTGACGGCGCTGTTCGAGGGGGAACGCCGGCCGCCGGACGAGGAGTCGGGCGGTTGGGATAGCTAGCGGGGCGGGTTATTATGCTGGCTCGGGTCCAACTGGTCGTACATGTCCGAACAGGACCAGCCTGACGACGCCACCATCGAGGCACGTCTCCACGAACAGGACTACTTCCGTCCACCGACGGAGTTCGTCGGCCAGGCGAACGTCACCGACCCCTCGATCCACGACGAGGTCGGTGACTTCCCGGAGGGGTTCGAGCAGTACGCCGAACTGCTGGACTGGGACGAGCACTGGGACGAGGTACTGGACGCCTCGGACCCGCCGTTCTACGAGTGGTTCGTCGGCGGGGAGCTCAACGCCTCGCACAACTGCGTCGACCGACACCTCGACGAGCGCAAGAACCAGACGGCACTGCTCTGGGAGGGCGAGGGCGGCGAGCAGCGGAACATCTCCTACCAGGACCTCTACCGGCGCGTCAACGAGACGGCCGCCGCCCTGCGCCAGGCCGGCGTCGAGGAGGACGACGTCGTCACCGTCCACCTGCCGATGGTCCCGGCGCTGCCCATCACGATGCTCGCCTGCGCCCGGCTGGGCGCCCCGCATTCCGTCGTCTTCGCCGGATTCTCGGCCGAGGCGCTCGCCGAGCGCGTCGACGCCGCCGACTCGGACTTCATCGTCACCATCGACGGCTACTACCGCCGTGGCGACTTCCTGCCCCACATCGAGAAGGCCGACGAGGCCAACGGGTCCGCCGACCGGGACCCCGAGACGCTGGTCTGGACCCGTCACGACGACGTCCACGACGACGTCGGCGTCAGCGACGACTACACGATGATGGCGGACCTCCTCGCGGAGAACCGCCGCGAGACGGTCGAGCCCGTCTCCCGGGACGCCGAGGATCCGCTCTTCCTGATGTACACGTCGGGGACGACGGGCAAGCCGAAGGGCTGCCAGCACCGGACCGGCGGCTACCTCTCCTACGTGACCGCGACGTCGAAGTACGTTCTGGACATCGAGCCCGAGGACACCTACTGGTGTGCCGCCGACATCGGCTGGATCACCGGGCACAGCTACATCGTCTACGGCCCGCTCTCGCTGGGTACCACCTCGGTCATGTACGAGGGGACGCCGGACCATCCACACAAGTCCCGGATGTGGGAGATCGCCGAGCGCTACGACGTCGACATCTTCCACACCTCGCCGACCGCGGTCCGGATGTTCATGAAGTGGGGCAAGGAGCACGTCGAGGGGTACGACTTCGACTTCCGGCATATGACCACCGTCGGCGAGCCGATCCAGCCCGAGGCCTGGCTCTGGTACTACAAGCATATCGGCGACGAGAGCGCCGTCATCGTGGACACGTGGTGGCAGACGGAGACCGGCGGCCACCTCATCACCAACCTCCCGGCGCTGGAGGACATGAAACCCGGCAGCGCCGGGAAGGCCTGTCCGGGCATCTCGCCCGCCCTCGTCGACGACGAGGGCGACGAGATCGAGCCCGCCAGCGGGAAGGCCGGCAACCTCATCATCGAGCGGCCGTGGCCCGGCATGCTCCAGACGGTGTACGGCAACGACGAGCGGTTCATCGAGGAGTACTGGGAGGACTTCTCGGACGTGGACTCCGACGACTGGCACGACTGGTCGTATAAGGCCGGCGACGGCGCCGTCCAGGGCCAGGACGGCTACTGGCGCGTGCTCGGCCGGCTCGACGACGTGATGAACGTCGCCGGCCACCGGCTGGGGACGATGGAACTCGAGTCGGCCGTCGCGGAGGTCGAGGACGTGGCCGAGGCCGCCGTCGCCGCCCGCGAGGACGCCCAGAAGGGCGAGGTGCCCGACGTCTACGTCGTCGTCCGTGACGGCGTCGAGGAAAGCGATGCGGTCAGCCAGCGCATCGTGACGGCCGTCGAGGACGAGATCGGTAAGTTCGCCCGCCCGGCGAACGTGATGTTCGTCGACGACCTCCCGAAGACGCGTTCGGGGAAGATCATGCGCCGCATCCTGGAGAACATCTCCAACGGCGACGAGCTCGGGGACACCACCACCCTGCGTGACCCCTCGGTGCCCGAGAAGATTCGCGACCAGATTCACGGCGACTGAGCCGACCGCGGTCGGGTCGTCCCCGGCGCCCCTGTCCCCTCCGATTTCGGATATACTACAGTCAGGACGGATATATGCCAGATATCGGGGACAGCTGTGGTATTCGTGTCCTGTTTCCGGGACAGTTCGGTCGCAGGACACCGCGTAAAGACCGGCTGCAGGTGATGGCCGGCAACTCGATATATACCGTTCGGTACGAGTTACAATACCTAGGGACCAGGGTTATTCATAAGACAGGCGCTGTACAACTGTCGTGACCCGAAGCGAATCACAGACACGAAGGGACGTACTGAAAGGTGCCGCTGGAGCTGCAGGAATCGCCGGGCTCGCCGGGTGTACCGGTGACGGCGGTGATGGTGGCGGGGGCGACGGAGGCGACGGAGGCGACGGAGGCGACGGAGGCGACGGAGGCGACGGAGGCGACGACTTCCCCGCCCTCGGGAACTTCCCCGTCGAGGGTGACACCGTCACCTTCGGGTTCAACGTTCCACAGTCCGGGTCCTACTCCCAGGAGGGCCAGGACGAACTCCGTGGGTACAACCTCGCGAAGCAACACCTGAACAACGGCGGTGGCTGGGTCGACCAGTGGGAGGACCTCTCCGGCGACGGTGTGCTCGGCTTCACCGTCGAGTCCGTCGAGGGCGACACTGCGACGGACCCGGACACGGCCCGACAGTCGGCCTCCCGGATGATCAGTCGTGACAACGCGATGATGGTCAGTGGCGGCTCCTCCTCCAGCGTGGCCATCGCCGTGCAGGAGCTGTGTCAGGCGGAGAAGGTCCAGTTCATGGCCTGCCTGACCCACTCGAACGACACCACCGGGTCGGCGTGTGTCCGGTACACGTTCCGGGAGCTGTTCAACGCGTTCAACACGGGGGCGGCGCTCGCCCCGGTGCTGACAGAGGAGTACGGCGACAACCTGAACTTCTACATCCTGTACGCGGACTACACGTGGGGCCAGACGGTCCAAGAGTCGATGACGCAGTTCCTTGAGGAGGCCGGCCACAACCTGGTCGAGTCGGTACCGACCCCGCTGGGTACGTCGGACTACTCCTCGTTCCTCTCGGACGTGCCGACCGACGAGGTGGACATGCTCATCCTGACCCACTACGGGCTGGACGCCGCGAACTCCCTGCCGCAGGCGCGGGACGCCGGGCTCGACGAGGACATGGAGCTGGTCGTCCCGCTGTACAACCGTCTGATGGCCGAGGCCGCCAGCGACTCCATCCAAGGCGTGTTCGGCACAGCGGACTGGAACTGGCAGCTCGAGGACGACATCTCGACGACGTTCACCGAGTCGTTCCGCGAGGAGTACGACAAGGTACCGTCGTACGCGGCCCGGCTGGCGTACCTGCAGACCCTGCAGTACGCCGCCGCGGCCGAGCGGGCCGGGACGTTCTACCCCCCCGAGGTCATCCGCCAGCTGGAGGACTACGAGTACGACAACGCCGGCCTCGGCGCCGAGACGATGCGGGCCTGCGACCACCAGGCCCAGCGGCCCGTACTGGTCATGCAGGGCGCGGAGGAGCAGACCTCCCAGCGCCTGCTCCAGATCACTTCGGAGACCCCGACCGAGGACGTCGCCTACGGCTGTGACGAGGGGCCAGCCGCCGAATGTGAACTGGGCCCGTACGGCGACGAGTAACGACGGGACGCAGCCCACATCCCGCTCCTCCATGGGCGAAGATATACATAACGAACAATGATACGTATACACATGATTCGGACACAGACCGGGTCCACGTCTCCGGAGGTGGTCGCCCGATGGTACTAGAGACCGCCATCGAAATCCTGCTCAACGGCCTCCAGCAGGGCGCGATCTTCGCGCTCCTGGGAATCGGCCTGAGTGTCATCCTCGGGACGATGGACTTCCTGAACCTCGCCCACGGGGCGCTCTACCTCATCGGCGGCTACGCCGGGATGTACTTCATCCGTGAGACGTCGCTCTCGGCCGGCTACCTGAACAGTATCGGTGTCGACGCCATCGGACTGGGACTGGGCTTCGCCGCGGCGATGATACTGGTCCCGGTCTTCGGGTTCATCGTCGGCCTGCTGATGGAACGATACGTGGCAGAACCGTTCTACGACCGCCCGGAGACCGACCAGTTGCTCGTCACGTTCGGTCTCGCACTGATCGTGCAGGAGGTCATCAAGGGGATGCTGGGCGGCAACACGTTCCAGCCGACCGCACCGACCACGCTGTTCGGTATCAACGTCGGTGGCCCCGTCATGCTCCCCATCATCGGGAACTACCCGCAGTGGCGGCTCTATCTGGTCGGCATCGCACTGTTCGTCATCGGGCTGACCTATCTGGTCATCGAGAAGACTGATTTCGGACTCGTGGTGCAGGCTGGCACGCACGACTCCGAGATGGTCCGGATGCTCGGGATCAGGATCAACCGCTCGTACAGCCTGGTGTTCGCCATGGGCGCCGCGCTGGCGGCGTTCGCCGGCCTCATCGGCGTCTCCTTCCAGACCGTGAGCCCACAGATCGGCACCGAGCGGGCGCTCATCCCCGCCTTCCTCGTGCTCGTCGTCGGCGGCGCGGGGAGCGTCATCGGCGCCATCTTCGGCGGGTTCGTCCTCGGCATCACTGTCGCCGGAATGACCGTGCTGGCCTCGCAGTGGGCGCAGATCGTCCTCTACGCGGTCGCGGCCGGCGTCCTCCTGTTCCGCCCCGAGGGGCTGTTCGGGAGCAAGGGGGTGGTCGAATGAGCGATCCCGAGACCGACGGCGGCACTGCCGTCAGCGAGGGCCCCGACCCGGAACCGTTCGGTGGACAGGTCGGTGACCTCTATCGGACCGTCCGGGACCACGAGCTGTCGGTGGTTGTCGGGAGCGCCGTCTTCCTGCTGTTCTTCCCGTTCCTGCTCGTCGACGGGCTGGAGGTCGTCAACGGACTGCTCGGCGACCCCGGTATCGGCGGCTACGAGGGACTGGCGTCGCTGGTGCTCATCTACGGCATCATCGTCGTCGGCTACAACCTCCTGCTGGGGTACACTGGGTTGCTCTCGTTCGGGCACGCGGCGTTCTTCGGGACGGCGGCGTACGTGACCGGTCTGGTCTCCTCAACCACGGAGATTTCGTTCCTGGGACTCTCGGCCACCATGCCGGGAATCACGTCGCCGCTCGCCATGATCCTGTTCGGAACATTGTTCGCCACGCTGCTCGCCTGGCCGATCGGCTTCATGTCGATCCGGCGGTCTGGTGTCTACTTCGCAGTGCTGACCCTGACCTTCGGGCAGATGCTGTACTTCTTCGCGCTCGGCCCCGGAGCGGGTATCACGAACGGTGACAACGGGTTCAGCGACCTGAACGTCGGGGAGCTGTTCGGCTTCATTAATCTCGACGGTCTCGTTCCCTTCGTCGGCAAGATGGAGTACGTGTTCATCGCGGTGCTGTTCCTGCTGGCACTCACCGTGGCCAACCGCATCATCAACTCGCCGTACGGACTGATCTTCAAAGCGCTCGGGGAGAACGAGCAGCGCGTCGAGTTCGTTGGGCTGAACGTGTTCCGGTACAAACTGATGGCGTTCGTCATCAGCGGTTCGTTCGCCGGCCTCGGCGGCTCGCTTTTCGCGATCCACGAGGCGTTCGTCCACCCGTCGACGGCGCTGTACTGGATCCAGTCCGGTGACTTCGTCATCATGACCGTCCTCGGAGGGACCGGCTCGCTGGTCGGGCCGGTGTTCGGCGCGTTCATCTTCGAGTACATCAGCAACGTCATCAGCGGGACGACACTGCCGGTCATCGGCCAGGTCGGCTCGCTGTGGCGGCTCATCCTGGGGGCCGTCTTCGTCGCCATCGTGTGGGTGTTCCCGCGCGGGGTGTACGGTGGCCTGGTCGACATCAAGAACTTCATCGCCGGGCAGGCGGTGGATGCGCTCCGCTCCGACGAATCCAGCCCGCCCGCAGAGCCCGAACAGGGGGGTGACGACTGATGGGGCTGCTCGAGATGGAGGGCTTGACAAAGCGCTTCTCCGGTCTCACTGCTGTCGACGATGTCGACCTGACGGTCGAGCGCGGCGAGACGAAGGCGATCATCGGCCCGAACGGCGCCGGCAAGTCGACCACGATCAATCTCATCACGGGGCTGCTCGAGCCGACCGCCGGTCACGTCTACTACGACCCGCCGGACGAGGCCGCAGCGGATATCCACGAACTCAGGACCATCTCGGACGAGGAGCGGAGCGCCGACCAGCAGCAGCGGCTCGACGAGCTCCGGTCCGAGTACAGTATCACCGGGCTAGAGCCCCACGAGGTGGTCCAGACCGGCATCAGCAAGTCGTTCCAGACGGCCTCGATCTTCCCGGGGATGACGGCCCGCGAGAACGTCCAGATGGCCGCCCTCGCGACCGAGCACGGCTCGTTCAAGCTCAACTTCCTCCGGCGGCAGAGCTCGTTCGACGCGGTCGACGAGATCGCCACCGAGATGCTCGAGGCCGTCGACCTGCTTCGTGACGCCGGGGAAGAGGCGGCCAGTCTCCCGTACGGTGACAAGCGTCGGCTGGAGATCGCCATCGCGCTGGCTTCCGAGCCGGATCTACTGTTCATGGACGAGCCGACCGCGGGGATGAGTCCCGAGGAGACGCAGGCGACGGTCGACCTCGTCGAACGGCTGCAGCAGGAGCTCGGACTGACCATCGTCCTCGTCGAACACGATATGGAGATCATCTTCAGCATCGCCGACAGTATCGCCGTCCTCAACCGGGGGGCCATCATCGCCGATGGCACGCCCGACGAGGTGGAGGGCGACACGGACGTCCAGGAGGCCTACCTCGGAGGTGTCGAGCTGTGAGCCTGCTGGAGGTCGACAGAATCGACGCCTACTACGGCCAGAGTCACATCCTCCGCGACCTGTCGCTGGAGATCGAGGACGGTGAGGTGTGTGCGCTGCTCGGCCGGAACGGCGCCGGTAAGACGACCACGCTGCGCTGTGTCGCCGGTGCGACACCGCCGGACGTGCGGTCGGGCGAGATCCGGTTCGACGGCGACGAGGTCGTCGGGCGGGAGACGGAGGACGTCTCCATCTCCGGCATCGGGCTCGTGCCGGAGGAGCGCCGCATCTTCCCGAACCTGACCGTGGAGGAGAACCTCCACCTCGCGGAGGTGTCGCGCAACTCCTCGAACCTCATCGGCCGGAACCTGAGTCAGGTGAGTGAGACCCGCCCGCTCCGGGAGATATACGATGCCTTCCCGCGGTTGGACGACCGGCAGAACCAGATGGCGGGGACGCTATCGGGCGGCGAGCAGCAGATGCTCGCCATCGCCCGCGCCCTCCGGCAGAACCCGCGGTTGTTGATGCTGGACGAGCCATACGAGGGGCTCGCCCCGCAGATCATCGAGGACGTCGAGGACGCTATCCGTCGCATCAGCGAGGAGGGGACGACCGTCCTCCTGGTCGAGCAGAACGCCGCCGCAGCGATCAAAATCGCCGAGCGGTGTTACATCGTCGACCAGGGCGAAATCGTCTACGAGGGCCCGTCCGAGGAGCTCCGCGCCGACGAGGAGACGCGACAGCGGTATCTGGGCGTATGAACGGAACCATAGACGCTGCGACGATCATGAACGAAACCACAGACACGGCGACGACCGAGCGGTACGAGTTCCTCCTCGACACCGGCGTACTCGTCGAGGAGGACGACGAACTGGTGGCCAGCGAGGCCTACGACGCCGAGCGCGGTGTCTATCACGATACCTACGCGAACGCCAGCGACGAGACCTTCCACGAGACGCTGGCCGACCTCTTCGACATGACCGCCGAGGAGGCCGCCGAACAGGCCGAGGAACTGGAGATCACCCGCGAGCAGCTGGTCGCCTACCTCTCGTTACGGGGCTACTTCAAGCGACAGGCCCCCGACACGGAGGTCTCACACGACGAACTGCTCCACCTGGCCGTGCTCGTCGCGGGCGCCGAGCCGACCTCACCGGTCCCCGACGCGATGCCGGAGGTCGGGGACGCGGACTACGAGTCGTTCATCGAGATGAACGAGGACGCGGTCGTGTTCGTCTGGCAGCTCCACTGCGACCCCTGCGACGCGATGAAGACGGACCTCGACGAGATTCTCGGTCACGTCCCCGAGGGAGTCGCAGTGGCGGGGGTTGATGGGGAGTCAGTCGCCGACTTCCGCCGGGAGTTCGATGTCGACGCCGCTCCCGCGACGCTCACCTTCGCCGACGGGGAGCTGGTCGACTGCGTCACCGGCCGAGGGACCCCCGATCAGGTCGCGGACCTTTTCGACGCGGCGTTCGGTCGGGCCTCCTGATCGAGCGCACGGTCGGTCCACGAGGGACGGTTGACAGTGGTGTTGCCGACGTTCTCGTACCGGATCGTCCAGCGTACCCGAACCGGCTCCCCTTCGATTGTGCCGTTGTAAACCAGTGTCAGCGACCGCACGAGCCCGTTCGTCGTCACCGTCGCAGCGAGATCGACTGCCCGTGGGTCGTCGACGCCCGGTAGCGATCCGGTGGCTCGGTCGCCCGCGAGCCGATAGCTCACGGTATCGCTCTCCGGTGCTCGGCCCGTGACACGGGTCGGAACCGAGGAGAACGTCGTCTCGAAGAAGCCGCGCGGAGATGCGAGTCCCCCTCCGAACGGGACCGTGCGGGCCCAGTACTGCCACGTTCCCGCCCCATCTATGGGCCGGAACCGCGTGTAGGTCGTCTCGTCGTCGCGAGTGAGCCGCCGAGTGTACACCGAGCCGTTCGACCAGAAGGCCGCCTTCGCGGGCGGTGTGCCGAGGAACACCGGCGCCTCCGGCCCGGCGGTCGCGGTCTCGACGAGGTACGTTCGGTCGGCACCCAGCGAGAGGTCGAACAGGAGCTGCTCTCGCAGGGTTCCGTTCTCGTACCGGACCGTCCGGTTGGCTATCAGTCGGTAGGAGCGGGTGTCGAGGCTGGCAGCGTGGCCGTTGGCGAGCGCCTCCGGCGACTCCACCCCGTCAGCGGTGAGCCCGGGCGCAAGCGTCTCCCGGCTGTCGTCGTCGGGGACCGGCACCGGGGTGAGACTGCTCGTCGGGCCGGCGTCACCGGGGTCGCTCGCCGGTCCGAAGCCACTGCATCCTGCGGTGACGAGCAGCACGGCCAACGCGACGACCTCCAGACGGCAGGCGGCCATACCGGATGTTCGGGGAGTCCGGGGTAAACACTCCTCCCTAGTCCTCGTCCAGTGTAACATTCTAGCGCCCCATTATTTGATGCTGGCAGTCGAACGCTCTGGTGCTATGCGCAAGCCACTGCTGGTGACCGAGTTCCTCGACCGGGCACGACGGCACTACGCCGACCAGGAAGCGGTGCTGGCGACCGACGGGACCCGTTACACGTACGACGAGTTGGGGGCGCGGGCCGACGGCTTCGCCGCCGCTCTCCAACAGCGGGGTATCGAGCATCAGGACCGGGTGGCGGTGCTGGACCCGAACACCCACTACCATCTCGAGGCCGCATACGGCATCTTCCAGGTCGGGGGAGTCCACACGCCACTGAACTACCGGCTCACGCCGGACGACTACCAGTACATTCTCAGCGACGCCGGTGTCGACGCCATCTACGCCGACTACGACTACGCCGACAAGATCGAGCAGGTCCGCGACGAGGTCCCCACGGAGACGTTCATCACTAACGACCCCGACGCCGTGGGCGGGGACTGGGAGTCGTTCGACGATATCATCGATGGGGTGGGTGCCGACGACTACACCACCCCCGAGATGGAGGAGGACGAGATCTGCACCATCAACTACACCTCCGGGACGACCGGCGACCCGAAGGGTGTCTGCCGGACCCATCGCTGCGAGACCATCCACGCGTACCTCACGAGCCACCACCAGAACATCTCGGACGATGACGTCTACCTGTGGACCCTCCCGATGTTCCACGCCAACGGCTGGGGCCACATCTTCGCCATCACCGGCAACGGGGGGAAACACGTCTGCACGCGGGGGGTCGACGCCGCCGGTATCTTCGAGGCGGTCCGCGAGGAGGACGTCTCGTACATGTGTGCCGCACCGACCGTCCTCAACATGCTGCTGGACCACTACGCCGAAAACGACGTGACGACCGTCGGCGACAACGACGTGCGGTGTGCGACGGCCGGGAGCGCGCCGCCCGAGGCCACCATCCGCACCCTGGAGGACGAGTTCGGCTGGTACATGATGCACGTCTACGGCCTCACCGAGACCGGACCGCTCATCACGACCAGCAACGCCCGCCGGACGTTCGACGACGACTCCTCCGACCGGTTCTCCATCAAGAAGCGCCAGGGGCTGGGGTTCCTCGGGACGGAGGTTCGCGTCGTCGACGAGGACGGTAACGACGTCTCACGCGGGGACGACGAGATCGGCGAGGTCGTGGTGAAGGGCAACCAGGTGATGGAGAAGTACTGGAACAAGCCCGAGGCGACCCACGAGGCGTTCAACGACCGCATCGAGGGCTACTTCCACACCGGCGACCTCGCGACCATCGACGAACACGGGATGATCTCCATCCAGGACCGCAAGAAGGACCTCATCATCTCCGGCGGGGAGAACATCTCCTCCATAGAGGTCGAGGACGCCCTCTACGACCACCCCGAGGTCTCCGAGGCGGCCGTCATCCCCGCGCCCTCGGACAAGTACGGCGAGACGGTCAAGGCCTTCGTCGTCCCGATGAACGGCAACCCGGACGACCCCGGCGTCACCGAGGACGACCTGAAGGGGTTCACCAAGGAGCAGCTGGCCTCCTACAAGCGCGTCCGCCGGGTCGAGTTCGTCTCGGAGCTCCCGACGACGGCGACCGGGAAGGTCCAGAAGTACGAGCTCCGCGAGCAGGAGTGGGGCGACGAGGACCGGATGGTCGGGCAGGGGTAGCGAATCCATCCGAAGAGGGAGAGCGTGAGCAGAGGACGCGCACAGCCCTTCGCGCGCGCTATCTCCCGCTTCCGCCCACCGCTCAGGGTGATGGTCTTATCCGGTCAGAACTGACAACTCAGCAATATGAACTCCGGTAAGGGGGGAGATAGCGATCCGACCGGGCAGCGACGGGGGAGCTCGTGCCGGCGGCTACTCCACAAAGCGGGTGCGGGGACGCTCGCGACTGTCGCCGGCTGTACGGGCGGCGGGAGCGATGGCGGGCCGTCGGCAATCCGGTAACGGCCGCGACCCTCTCGGCGATGCGGCCGTCCTTCGGGGGACCCCTATGACGACGTGGTACTACTGGAGCCGCGTGAACGCCGGGCAGAGGCCCTTCGGGCCACATCGAGCCGAGCCGGTAGCTCTCGGCGCCTCCGGCCCCCTCGGACCTGTTCAGGTATCTTCGTCGACGTAGTTGTTGGAGACGTAGATGACTAGCCCGAGCATCACGCCGAGGCCGAGCCCCATCGTCAGGACGCCGTACGCGGCGAGGCCGACGGCCGTGGGCTGGAACGTAATCAGTCCGAGGAAGGTGACCGGCCGGAGCCCACGGATGCCGAGCGCGCCGATGAGGAACCCGGTCAGCCCGGCGATGGAGACGACGACGGCGTACAGCACCAGGATGAGCCACTTGCCACCCAGCGTCGACACGTCCTCGTCGGCCTCGTCCCACACCTCGTCGCCGGGGACAGCACCCTCACGATTGCCCCCACCGTCGGTGCTTGCCTCCGGCCCATCGCTCATGGATTAGTTGGGTGCCTGTCGAGGATAAGGGCTTTTGTCCTCGCTCCGCGAACCGGTAGTATGGGCGAGAAGGACCTGCTGCTCACCATCCTGGGCGGCACGGCGCTGTTGATGTTCGTCACGGGGATCGTGTTGGTGCTGACCTCGACCGGCGCGTAACGTTCCCTGCCGTCTCTCGACCGTCAATCCGGGCGGCCGAGCGGAGTGATCACGACTGATGCCGGGCCGTCACCTGACGACCGCCCAAAGCCGCAGGCTCCGCGGCACCGTCGCCATCAGGTCGGGTTGGTTGCTCGGCAACGGGTCGTCGTCGTAGTCCTCGGGGTCGTCGCTCCCCGGTTCGAGAACGCGCCTGATGTCGAACCCGCCCCGGACGGCCGCGTTGTGCAGCCCCCCGACCGTGTGGTCGAACACGGCCAGGTCGGACTCGTGCGTCTCGCTGATGCTGATCGTCCGGCGAGGGTTCCCGTGGTAGCTCCGCTCCAGCGTCGCCGTCTCGGGGTCGAACAGCTCGTAGAACGGGTGGGGGAGGTCGAAGACCAGGACCCCCTCGTCGCGGAGTACCCGGCGTGCCTCCGCGAAGTAGGCATCGAGGTCACGCACCATCTGTAGTACCCACCCGGAGAACGCCACGTCGAACGATCCGTCGGCAAGCGGAACCTCGGTGACGTCCCCCTGAACGAACTCGGCGTCGAGGCCGTAGTGGTCCCTGAGTGGTCGGGCGTGCCGGAGCTGTCCCCCCGAGAAGTCCACGCCGACCGCGCGGTCCGCGCCCGCGGCCGCGGTGCCGACGGTCGCTTGCCCGCCGCCACAACCCAGTTCGACGAAGTCGACGCCCTCGACGGTCGCCATATCCTTGGGCTGGGCGCCGCCGGGGGCGTCCTCGGTGAACGGGCACGGGGCGGGCGGCGGGTCCTCGTCGGTGTCGGCGTACCAGAGTGCCTGGAAACCGTCGCTCCACTCGTTCCACAGCCGTCTGTTGTCGGCTGGAGGGTCTCGCACGCCGACTATTGCGCTCGTGCCGTTAATAACATCCCGGGCCAGGCGTGGGGTGCTCGGGGAGTGGGCGTTCGGCAGGAAGACGGGGACGACGACCGCGGGCTACTCGTCGTCGACGCGGCGGACGGCCTTCCGGTAGCCGCCGTCAGAGCGGGGGTCCGACGAGACTCGGCCTGTGGCCTCACCGCCGTCGGTCTCGACCTCGCCACCGTCCGCACGGACCTCCTCGCTCTCGCCGCCGTCGGCGGCGAGCTTCTGCGTCTCGAACCACTGGAACTCGCGGCCAAACATGCCGTCGTCCTTCAGGTTCCAGGGGTCGGCGTCGTCGAGCTCGGGCCCCTCGTACCAGGACTGGACCATGTTCCAGGCCCAGATGAGCTGGGCGAAGCCGATGATGAACGCCCCGACCGTCGCGATCTGGTGGAGGGTCGTCACCTGCGCGAGCGGCGCGATGGCGCCGTCGAACTGGTAGGTGGCGTAGCGGCGCGGCATGCCGAGGTAGCCCAGGACCAGCATGGCGAAGAAGGTGATGTTCGTGCCGATCATCGAGAGCCAGAAGTGCATCTTCGCCAGCCGGCGCTGGTACATCCGGCCCGTGACGATGGGGAACCAGTAGTAGAGCGCCCCCATGCCGGCGAAGGCGATCATCCCCATCACGATGTAGTGGAAGTGTCCGACGACGTAGTAGGTGTCGTGGAGCACGAGGTCGACCGGGATGGCGGCCAGGAAAACCCCGGTGATGCCGCCGATGACGAAGTTGCTGATGAACCCGATACAGAACAGCATCGGCGCCGTCAGACGCAGGTTGCCGTTCCACATCGTGGTGATCCAGTTGAACGTCTTGACGGCGGACGGTATCGCGATGGCCAACGAGACGGCCATGAACGAGGCCCGGATGCGCGGGTCGATGCCCGTGCTGAACATGTGGTGGGCCCAGACGCCGAAGGAGAGGACGCCGATGGCCAGCGTGGAGTAGACGACGAACTTGAAGCCGAACAGTTTCCGGCCGGAGAACTTCGGCAGGATCCACGAGACCAGCCCCATCGGCGGCAGGACGAGGATGTACACCTCGGGATGGCCGAAGAACCAGAACAGGTGCTGCCAGAGGATGGGCGACCCGCCCTCGACCGCGAAGAAGGCGGTGCTGAAGTTCCGGTCCAGCAGCAGCATGATGAGTGCGCTCCCGAGCAGCGGGAACGCGAACAGGATGAGCGCGGACTGGGTGAGGATGGTCCAACTGAAGATGTCGAGGTTGGCCCAGTTGACCTCGTCGCCGCGCTCGGTGAAGATGGTCGCGATGAAGTTGATGGCGCCCATCGTCGCGGAAACCCCCGTCAGGTGCAGCCCCAGCAGCATCAGGTCGACCCCGGGGTTGGCCTGCTCGGCCGAGAGGGGCGTGTACATCGTCCACGAGGTCTGTGCCGGGTCGATGCCGAGGCCGAGCGGCGCAGTGAAGAAGCCGGCCCAGATGAGGATGGCTCCCGGCGGGAGCAGCCAGAAGGCGATGGCGTTGATCCGCGGGAACGCCATGTCGTCGGCCCCGATGAGCAGCGGGATGAAGTAGTTGGAGAACGCCGCGATGATCGGCGTTCCGAACAGGAACAGCATCGTGATGCCGTGACTGGTGAGCAGGCTGTTGTAGAACTGCGCCTGCATGATGTCGAAGCCCGGCGCCGCGAGTTCCGCACGCATCAGCAGCACGGCCGCGCCGCCCCAGAAGAAGGCGATGAGGGCGTAGATGCCGTAGAGAATACCGATGTCCTTGTGGTCGACGGTGGTGAACCATCGGACGATACCTGCGGGTTTCTCCGCGTGGCCGCCATAGCCCGCGTCACCGATGGCACTCCCCCCTGCGAGCGGGGTGTACGAGCGCCAGTCCTCCATGCGGGCCAGGAACCCGGCGACCGCGACCAGGAAGACCCCCATCAGGGCCGTCAGTGCGAGCTGCTCTCCTACCATGGTTGCTCGGTGGGACCACGACGTTAGAAAGGTTGCGTTCGCGGGCGGTGTCTCGCTGCCCTCGTCGGGTTCCCACAGCCCCCGAGAGCGCGGCTCGAGGCCGGTCCTCGGCGGGTCATGAGAAGATCACTCCCGGCGGGAACGGCGTCAGGCCGCGGGTTCGTCGTCGCCGTCCGTCGTTTCGGGGGTGGGCTCCGACTCCGGCTCCGCCACCTCGCCCGCTCCGGCCTCCTCGCTCAGTTCGAGGCCCTTCTCCTCCAGCTCGTCCTCGGCCTCGGAGATGGCCTTTCCGGACACGTACGTCAGGACCAGCAGGGCGGCACCGGTGACGGCCATGATGGAGAACTGGATGGCCGTGTTCACCGGGTTCGAGCCGAACGGGTTGATGAGCGCGAACGCGAGAATAAAGAAGAGGATGATGCCGAGTGGGATGGCGTTGACCACGAGGTCCAGGAGCGTCTCGCGGTCGAACGTCTTCCCCTCAGAGTCGCTTGCCATGCTACGACCTTCCCGGGGACGAACTACAACCTTTCCTTTCGCCGCTGGGCGGGTTCAGGCGGGGAACCCGTCGTCGACGTCACCGTCGCCCATCGCGGACACGACGGCCGCGCCGACCGCCGCCACCAGTCCCGCGCCGACGACCGAGAAGCCGCGCAGCACGATGCCGTCGGCCCCCCGACCGCCGCCACGACGGGGTCGACCGCCAGCGGAACCTGCGTGCTCACCATCCAGACGCCGACAGCGACGAGGACGACGCCCAGCGCGCCGGCCAGCCGCCAGGGTCGGCCGGTGTAGCCCGCCTCGTGGGTGATACCCGCCACGCTCGCGACGAACAGCACCAGCCCCCCGACGGCAAGCGGATAGACGCCCATGAAGACGCCCACCTCGGAGACGGTCAGCCCCATCGCGACCACGAGCGGCCAGACGCTCGTCCGGGTCGGGCCCTCCTCCTCCGCGCTCGTCCTCGCGGGGGACTCCGGCTCGTCGTCCCACGTGCGCGGGGACGGGTCGTCCGACGTGGTCTCGTCCATACCCCACGATAGGTCGGGTCGCTCAAATGAGCGTCGGTAGCGGACCGAACTGCCGGGCGGGCGCGACGGCGACCAGTAGGCGGAGGCGTGGAGGACGCGGTCGCGGCCTCAGCCGAGGACGATGGCGCCAGCGTAGAGCACCACGACGAGGAAGATCCAGACGGCGTCGACGAAGTGCCAGTACATCGAAACCGTCGAGACGGAGGTGTCGTGTTCGGCGTCGTACTGGCCGTACAGCGCGCGGACGAACACGACGCCCAGCAGCACCGCACCCAGGCTGACGTGGAGGCCGTGGAGGCCCGTCAGGCCGTAGAAGGCGGAGCCGTAGGCACCCTCGGTGATGGTGAAGCCCTCGTGGACGATGAACTCGTAGTACTCCAGGGCCTGCCCGCCGATGAAGACGACGCCGAGCAGGAGGGTCGCGGCCAGCAGCCGGATGAACTTCTGCCGGTCGTTCTTGTGGAGTGCGATGTGTGCGTAGTGGAGCGTGACCGAGGAGATGACGAGGATGATGGTGTTGACGATGACGAGACTCGAGAGCACGTTCCCGCTCTCGACCAGTTCGGGGAGGTTCTCCCAGGCGCCGGTCCGGACGAAGAAGTAGTAGATGAACCCGGCACCGAACGTGGCCACCTCGCTCCCGAGGAAGAGGACCATCGCGAACCGCAAGCCGCGACCGTGGCCGTCACCCTCCCAGTAGGCTGCCACGAACGCGTGGTAGACCCAGCCGTAGAGGCCGGCGAGGAAGAGGAAGGCGCTGGCGACGAACACCGCGGGCCCGACGGCGATCCCGAGCAGGTCCGTCTGGGTGGCGATGACGTACAGCGATGCGCCGATGTAGAACCCGGCCGCGCCGATGGCGGTGATGAAGGGCCACCAGGAGGCCTCGCCGAACCCCTTGGGCCAGTCCTCCACCGCGGGGAGGTGGTGCCCGTGGTCCTCCCCCGAGTGGTCGTCGGCTTCTTCGATTGCCATACCCGGTCTCACCGTTCTACTCACAAAAACGCATCCATCCGCGCGGCGGCGGGGGGCCACAGTATCGGGGGCACGGCGGCCGGCCTGGACGCGACGCGGTCCGGAAAACAAAGGTGCTGGACGGCTGTAGGGACAGTCGATGCGATGTCCACAGCGCCGCGCCGTCGGGGCCGGCCTCGTCGCGGCCAGTCTGGCCCTCGCGCTCACCGGTCGGGCCACGGCCCATGGTGGGAGCCTCAGCGCCGACGACTCCCGGGCGCTTGCGGTCCCCCTGTGGCTGTTCCTCTCGACCGGCGGCGGCGTTGTCGGGGTGAGCTTCCTCCTGACGAGCTTCGTCACCGACCGGGAACTGCTCCGGGCGGTCCGGGAGCGCCGCCGCGACGTCGTGCTGCCGTCCGGCGTCCGCCGTTGGCTGGCTATCTGTGCCCGCGCGATCGGACTGCTCGGACTCGCCGCCGTGCTGGTCGTCGGCGTCGTCGGCCCCGCGGCGCCGCTGTCGAACCTGGCCGTGCTCGTCGTCTGGGTCGGCTGGTGGGCCGGCTTCACCATGACGACCTACCTCGTCGGCAACGCCTGGCCGGCCTTCAACCCGTGGCGGGTCGCACTGCCCCTCCGCGAGCGGCTGCCGGCGCCCGACTGGCGGCTCCCGGAGCGGGTCGGCTCCTGGCCCGCCGTCGCCGGCCTGCTCGCGTTCATCTGGCTGGAGGTGGTCAGTCCGTTGGCCGGGGACCCCCGGCTGCTCGCTGGCGTCGTGGGCGCCTACTCGGCGCTCGCGGTCGCCGGGGGCTTTGCGTTCGGCGAGGAGTGGTTCGAGCGGGTCGACCCCATCTCGCGGGTCTTCGCCTCGTTCGGTGCCGTCGCGCCGGTGTACCGGGACGCGGGCGGCAGCCTCGGCCTCCGGGTTCCCGGCACGGGGCTCGAGTCGCCGGACCTCGTCCGCGACGCCAGCGACGTGGCGTTCGTAGTCGCGCTGCTGTGGGTCACGACGTACGACGGGCTCGTCGCGACGCCCCCCTGGCGGGGGTTCGCGACCGCCATCGTCGGCGCCGGGGTGCCAGCCGCGGTGCTGTACCCGGTCGCCCTGCTGGCCGGGTTCGGGGTCTTCCTCGCCATCTACCGCGTGGCCGTCAGCCGCGGGCGCCGGGACGCCGAGTCCTACCGGGACCCGCTGGAGCTGGCCAACCGGTTCGCGCCGTCGCTGCTCGCCATCGCTGCCGGCTACCACGTCGCCCACTACCTGGGCTACTTCATCGAGCTGTCGCCGGCGCTGCTGGGGGCGCTCTCGGCGCCGTTGGCCCCGCCCGCACCCGTCGCCGTCGTCCTACCGCCGTGGTTCTCGGTGGTGTCGCTCGGCTTCGTACTGCTGGGCCATCTCGGCGCCATCTGGGTCGCCCACGCCGTCGCCTACGACCTGTTCCCCTCGCGGATGCAGGCCGTCCGCAGCCAGTACGCGCTCACCGCGGCCATGGTCTTCTACACCATGACCTCGCTCTGGATCGTCAGCAGACCGTACGCCGCACCACCGTTCGTCTGACCATGCCCGAACATACCACGCCGCCTGAGCCCGCCGAACCGTCCGCGTCGTCGGGGCCGCCCTACGACTGCCCCTACTGCGACCGGGCGTTCCACCGGGAGTCGTATCTGGCGCTCCACCGCGGCCAGACGCACCCGGACGACCTGACCGACGCCGAGCGCCAGGCGTTCGAGACGGCACGGGACGAGGAGGAGGAGGCGCTCCGGCTGTTTCGGCTACAGGCGCTCGCGGCGCTCGTGTTCATCTACTTCGGCTTCCTGCTCGTCTACGCGTTCTCGCTGTGAGCGCCGCGGACCCGCTGCCGCCGTCCGTCGACGGAGCTATCTACCGCTCCGGGGCATGGCGCCGCGACGCCCCGTGGGGGCGGGTCGACCGGGAGGTGTGGTCACCGCCCGTCGAAATCAGCAGAAGCGTGGACGGAGAGGTCGTTCGTCCGGCGCCGCCGCGAGCCGTCTCAGGCGGGCGAGCCGCCGACCGTGGCGAGGGTCTCTCGCGGCTCGATGTCGCTCTCCTCGTCGCCGTTCAGCTGCTCCTGGCGCCACTCCTCGTAGCGCTCCTCGGAGAGCACCGTGACCGTGCCCAGCATACCGGAGTGGCCCGAGCCACAGTACTCCGCACAGTAGAGCTGGTGGGTGGACTCGGACTGGCCTTCCGGCAGACTCGTCGCCGTGGCGATGGTGTTGTAGTGGCCCGGGAAGGCGTCCTGCTTCAGCCCCAGGTCCGGGACGTGGACCGCGTGGAGCCAGTCCCGCGAGGTGACGTGCATCACCACGGGGCGGTTCTCCGGGATGACCATCTCGCCGGTCGGGGAGAGGTCCCCCCCGCCCCCCGTGCCGGTGTGGACCGCCCGGTAGTCCTCGTGGCCGCCCCCCTCCACCTGCCCCGGCCCCCCCTCGCCCGGCAGTCCCGCGGCGGGGGGCGTGTGGCCGCCCTTGCGGTGGTGGTGGGTACCGCGGGCGTCCTCCGGGGCGCCCTGGGGGCCCGCGACGGGGGCGGCGGTGCCCCCGCCGATGGCGACGTTGCCGAGCACCTGGTAGGCGGCGAAGCCGACGAACAGGAGGATGACGGCCGTCGCGACGGTCCAGGTGATCTCCAGCCGGCGGTTCTCCTGGGTCGGCTGGGGGTCGTCGTTGTCCTTGTACTTGTAGACGGTGTAGAACAGGATCCCCTCGACGAGCACCGCGATGGGGATGGCGACGTAGAGCAGTTTCTCGTTGAGGTTGTTGATAAGTTCGATATTGACCGAAGACTGTGCCGCGACCGGGGTCGCCCCTAAAAGGGCGAGGAGCGCGACCCCGACGACGGACCGCAGGACGACGCGCCTGAGGTTCATGACACCGCGTTGGAAGCAGTCAGGTAAGTACCTGCCGACTCGCCGTGCCCCGAAAAGCGTGGGGGCTAAGTCCCCTGACGTCAATCTCTACAGGAACAGCATCCGTGTCCCCCTCCACCATTCGCGCCGCGCTCGGGACCGGCAGCGAGTCCCGCCTGACGGCCCTGCTGGCCGCGTCGGTCGTCGGCATCTACCTGCTGGTGGTCGTCGGCGCGACCGCGGCCCTTGCCGAGGCGGCCCGCGCGTGCTCGTCCTGGCCAGGGTGTGCGGGTGCCGACCTCACCCGGCCGGCCGTGCTCGTCGCGCTCGGCCACCGCGTCGCGGCGGCGGCCGTCGGCCTCCTCGTTATCCTGACGGCCGTCGTCGCGTTCCGGGCAGGCGCTACTGGCCGCGTGAGACTCGCCATGGCGGCTGCGCTCGCGCTCTTCCCGGTGCAGGTGTCGGTCGGCGCACTGGTCGCCGTTGGCGGCGGCAGCGCCGACCCCCTCGTCTCCAACGCCCACCTGCTGGTCGGGATGACCATCTTCGGGGCGCTCGTGCTCGCACTCGCCTGGCAGCTCGAGGTCGAGACCGGCAGCGACGACGAGCGGTCGGTACGTGACCCGACCGACCTCGAACCGCCCGAACCAGTCGCCGACGACCTCCGGGCGGACCCGGGCCCGCCGCTCTCGGGCCTCGCCCGCGTCCGTGCCGTCGGAAGCGCCTACGTCCAGCTCATGAAGCCCCGGTTGATGTGGCTGCTCTGTCTCGTCGCCTCCGCCGGGATGGCGCTCGCGGCGACGACCGGCGGCGGCCTCACGCTCCCCGTCGTCGCGGCCACGCTCGTCGGCGGTGTCCTCGCGATCGGCGCCTCGGGTACGTTCAACCACGTCCTCGAACGGGATATCGACAAGCGCATGGAACGGACCGCCGACCGTCCCGTGGCCACCCACGAAGTGCCCGTCCGGAACGCGTTCGCCTTCGGTGGGCTCCTGACCGTCGCGGCGCTCGGCGCGTTCCTGACCGTCAACCTCCTCGCCGCGGCGCTCGGGCTGGCCGCCATCGTGTTCTACTCGGTCATCTACACGCTGGTTCTCAAGCCCAACACGGTCCAGAACACGGTGATCGGCGGCGCTGCGGGGGCACTCCCGGCACTCATCGGCTGGACCGCCGTCACCGGCGATGTCGGGCTGCCGGGGCTCGCGCTGGCAGGTGTCATCTTCCTCTGGACGCCGGCGCACTTCTACAACCTCGCGCTGGCCTACCGCGACGACTACGAGCGTGGTGGCTTCCCGATGCTGCCCGTCGTCCGCGGCGAGACGGTCACCCGGAAGCATATCCTGCTCTACCTGGCGGCGACGCTGCTCGCCGCCACGGTGCTCGCGGAGGTGACGGCGCTGGGCTGGCTCTACGCCGGGACCACCGTCCTGCTGGGTGCCGTCTTCCTCGTCGCGGTCGTCCGCCTCCACTACGAGCAGACCGAGGGCGCCGCGTTCCGGGCGTTCCACGCCTCCAACGCATACCTGGGCCTGCTGCTGCTCGCGATCGTCCTCGACGCGCTGGTCGTGTGAGCGGTTCTCGGGAATCACGGTCTCCCGGCGGAGCGGTCCGGCAGTACCACAATACCACCGCGATTACCGGCGAAACGCGGCGATAACCCGTATATCGGCCCGGTCACCGGTCTCGGGGTCGGAAGCGTCGCTCCCCGTCGGACCATAGGCATAATCCGCTCCCGGGCGTACTCGCCAGCCATGCAGGTCATCGTCCACGGCGGTGCCGGCGGGCCGGCCGACGAACCGGCAGATCGGCAGGCGCTGCTCGACGAGGCGGCTGCGACCGGGAGCGAAGCGGACGACCCCACGACGGCCGCGGTGGCCGCACTCGGTGTGCTCGAACACGACGAGCGGTTCAACGCCGGCGTCGGGGCGGCGGTCCAGTCGGACGGCATCCCGCGCACCGACGCGGGGTTGATGACCGATGACCGCGCGGTCGGCGCGGCCTGTGCGATGCCCGGCGTCCGGGACGCCGCCGAGGTGGCGCGCCTCGTCAAGGAGGAGACGCCACACGTCCAGGTCGCGGGCGTCCACGCCGTCGACCTGGCAGCGGATTTCGGCGTCGAGACCGGTGTCGACCTCTGGACCGAGGCCACTCGCGAGCGCTGGGACGGGATGGACGTCCCCGCCCCGGAGCCGACGGCGTCGACGGGCGAGCATCTCGAGTGGGTCGGTGGCCGGTTCGGCGGCGGCGCGGGGACGGCGGTGCCGGATTCGGGCGGGACGGGTGACGGACCGCACGACCACGACACCGTCGGCGTCGTCGCGCGGGAGCACGACCGGTTCGCCGCGGCGACGTCGACCGGCGGGCGGTGGGCCGCCCTGGCCGGACGGGTCGGCGACGTGCCGCAGGTCGGCTGTGGCTTCTACTGCTCGCGGGCCGGCGGCGCGTCCACGACGGGTGCCGGCGAGGACATCGCCCGGGTGACGATGGCACGACGGGCGGTCGCGCACCTGGAGATGAGCCGGGACGCCGCGGACGCCGCGGAGCTGGCGGTCGAGGAGCTGGCCGACGCCACGGGCAGCGAGGCCGGCATCATCGTCCTCGACAACGCCGGCGGTGTCGGCAAGGCGTACAACAGCGACGCCATGCAGACCGCGGTCGCGGACGACGCGTAGCGCCTCCGGAACTATCAGCCCGCGCGCCGACACCCCGACGATGACCGCACCAGCCGACCTGGTCCTGACGAACGCGGCGGTCCACACGCTCGCTCCCGGTGACGGCCCTACGGGGCGACCCGCGTCGGACACGCCCGGCGACGAGATACACGAGGCCGTCGCGGTCCGCGACGGTCGCATCGTCCGCCTCGGGACCGCGCACGAGGTCGAGTTCCTCGTCGGGGCCACGACGACCGTCCACGACTGCGCGGGCCGCGTCGTCCTCCCCGGGTTCGTCGACGCGCACACCCACATGGACATGGTCGGTCGCTACCTCGTCCACGCCGCGCTGGGCGGCGCGACCGGGCCGGACGACGCAGTCGAACGGCTCGTCGAGGGGGCTCACCCGGCCGACCGGGGGGAGTGGATCCTCGGCTTCGGCTACGACGAGTCGACCTGGGACGAGTCGCGTTTCCTGACCCGGGCGGACCTCGACCGTGTCAGCGAGGAGCGACCGGTCGCCGCGTTCCGCGAGGACCTCCATCAGGTGTCGCTCAACGGCGTCGCGCTGGCACGGCTGGCCGACGACATCGCCGACGAGAACCTGCAGCACTCGGGCGACGAGCCGACTGGCGTCGCCGTCGAGGGCGCCGTCGGGACCGTGCTGGACGCGACGCGGGGCGACCGCCCGGAGCGCGACCTGCTGCGGGCGGCCAGCGACCGCGCCGCGGAACTGGGCATCACCGCGGTCGGGGACATGGTGCGGGACCACCGGGTCCCGCGGGCGTACCGCGACCTCGCACGGGACGGCGACCTCGGCCTGCGCGTGCGTCTGAACTACTGGACCGACTTCCTCGACGCGCTGGAGCGGACGGGGCTGTCGACCGGCGACGGCGACGACCTCGTCCGGGTCGGCGCGGTCAAGTCCTACACTGACGGGTCCCTGGGGGCCCGCACGGCCCGGCTGTCCGAGCCGTACGCCGACGTGGACGCGAGCGAGGCCGGCGACCCGCGCGGCCAGTGGGTCGTCCCCCCGGAGGAGTTCGCCGGGTACGTCGAGCGCGCCGACGAACTGGGACTCCAGTTCTGTGCCCACGCCATCGGCGACGAGGCCATCGCCGCGGTGCTGGGCGCGTACGCCGACACTGACGCGGCCGCGGCCAGACACCGCGTCGAGCACGTGGAAGTGCTCACGGACGCCCTGATAGCGCGCTTCGGCGAGGTCGGGGCCGTCGCGTCGGTCCAGCCGAACTTCCTGAAGTGGGCCCGTGACGGAGGGTTGTACGAGGCGCGCCTCGGACGCGAGCGGGCCCGGGCGTCGAACCGCTACGCCGCGCTCCGGGAGTCCGGCGTCCCGCTGGCGTTTGGCAGCGACACGATGCCGCTGGGGCCACTGTTCGGGGTCCAGCAGGCCGTCACCGCGCCCGCACCGGAGCAGCGGCTCGACGTGGCTGATGCGCTGCGTGCATACACCCACGGGGCGGCGTACGCGCTCCGTGACGAGGACCGGTTCGGGACGCTGCGGGCGGGCATCCACGCGGACCTCGTCGTCCTCGGTGCGTCGCCGTGGGCCGTCGACCCGGGTGGTATCGGGGATATCGACGTGGTGCGGACGTTCGTCGGCGGCGAACCGACGTACGTCGCCGAGTAACACGGGGGTGGATACCAGGGGGAACCCGACGCCGAACCGGGAACCCTCCCGGTAACTTCCGGGGGTATGTGCCGGAATCCTCTCCACGGGACGGTATTGTAGAGAAAATCTTTTCATAGCTGGCACCGGTAGGTGTGGTACTTCCAAGGTGCTCCACTATGCCTGAGATGGAAACCGCCGACCTCGAGACGGACCTGAGCCTCTTCAAGTACGACAACCTCGAGCAGCTCCCCCCGGCCTACCGGGAGCTGGACGAGGCCGAGCGCACCGAGCGCATCGAGGCCGCACTGGACGAACTCGGCGACGACGTCGTTATCCTGGGCCACAACTACCAGCGCCGGGAGATCGTCGAACACTCCGACTTCATCGGCGACTCCTACCAGCTGAGCAAGGAGGCCGCCAACGCCGACGCCGACTACGTGATCTTCGGTGGGGTGACGTTCATGGCAGAGTCCGCCGACATCATCACGGCCGACGACCAGACGGTCATCCTCCCGTCGATGGAGGCCTCCTGCCCGATGGCAGGGATGGCCGAGGCGCTCCAGGTCGACACCGCGTGGGCCGAGATCACGGAGGCCGCGCCCGACGCGAACATCATCCCCATCACGTACATGAACAGCTACGCCGACCTGAAGGCGTTCTGCGCCGAGCAGGGTGGGCTGGTCTGTACCTCCTCGAACGCCCACAAGGCGTTCGAGTACGGCTTCGACCAGGGCGATAAGGTCCTCTTCCTGCCGGACAAGCACCTCGGCGAGAACACGGCCCACCGGCTCGACATGGAGGACTCCATCGTCGAGTGGGACCCGTGGGACCCCGAGGGCGCCACCGCCGAGGAGGCCGCCGCGGCCGACATCATCCTCTGGGACGGCTACTGCCAGGTCCACGAGCGGTTCCGAGAATCACACATCACGGAGCTACGCGAGGAGCGGCCGGACGCCAACGTGGTCGTCCACCCCGAGTGCCGCCGCGAGGTCGTCGAGGCGGCAGACGTCGTCGGCTCGACGTCAACCATCTGCGAGACCGTCGAGAACGCCGACCCCGGCGATACGTGGGCAATCGGCACGGAGATCCACCTCGCCAACCACCTCGACCGGTGGCACCCCGAGGTGGAGGTGCTCCCGCTCTGCGGCGACGCCTGCATGGACTGCAACGCGATGCGCCAGATCGACCCCAACTACCTGACCTGGGTGCTCGAGGAGCTCGTCGAGGGTCGCGAACGCAACGTCATCGAGGTCGCACCGGGCGAGAAGGAGCTCGCGCAGCTCGCGCTCGACCGAATGCTTGAGATCTAACCCATGAACCAGCGAACGACCGACGTACTGATCGTCGGCTCGGGTATCGCCGGCTGTGCTGCGGCACTGGCGGCGGCCCGGGACGGCGCCGAGGTAACGCTCGCAACAAAGGCCACCGAACCGGAGGACGCCTCCTCCTGGTGGGCACAGGGCGGCATCGCCGTCACCCGTGAGGACGCGGACGCCTTCCGCGAGGACATCATGGCGGCCAGCGACGGCGAGGCCGACCCCGAGGCGGTCGACACGCTCGTCGGGAACGCCGCCCACGCGGTCGAGGACGTCCTGCTGGGGACGCTCGACATCGACTTCGATACCGCCGAGGAGGGGGCCGACACGGATGGGTTCGCCTACGCACGCGAGGCGGCCCACAGCGAGTCGCGCATCCTCCACGTCAACGCCTCCACCGGCCGGCATATCCTGCCCCCGATGCTGGAGCATCTCCAGGGGCTCGACGCCGTCACCATCGAGGAGGACACCGCCGCGCTGGAGCTGGTCACCCACGAGGGGCTGGTCCACGGGGCCATCCTCGAGCGGGACGGGGAGTTCGCGCCCTGCTTCGCCGGCGCCACGGTGTTGGCGACGGGGGGTATCGGCGCGCTCTACCCCCGGACCACGAACCCGGACGGCGCCACCGGCGACGGCATCGCGATGGCCGCGCTCGCCGGCGCGGACGTCGCGGACATGGAGTACGTCCAGTTCCACCCGACCGCGTACGCCGGCGCGGACAGCGAGGACACGTTCCTCCTCAGCGAGGCCGTCCGCGGCGAGGGTGGACTCCTCCGGAACGCCGAGGGCGAGCGGTTCATGCCCGACTACCACGAGGACGCCGAGCTCGCGCCGCGGGACGTGGTCGCGCGGGCGGTCCGGACGGAGATCGACGCGACAGGCGGCGTGACGCTCGACGTGTCGCCGCTGGACTTCGCCTCCGAGTTCCCCGACCTCGTCCACAAGTGTGAGGAGAACGGCGTCGACTGGACCGAGGGTATCCCGATCGCGCCCGCCGAGCACTTCCTCTGTGGCGGCGTCGCCGTCGACGACCGTGGCCGGGCCTCGCTTGACGGCCTGTTCGCGGTCGGTGAGTGCTCCCGGACCGGCGTCCACGGCGCCAACCGGCTCGCGTCGACATCGCTGCTGGAGGGGCTCGTCTGGGGTCTGCGCGCCGGCGAGACGGCCGCCGACGCCGGCGAGCCCGCGGTCGTCGAGGCGCCGGACCTGCTCAACCGCGACCCGGCGCTCCCGGGCAACTTCGCCCGCGACAAGTTCGTCCGGCTGCGCCGCGTGATGGGCGAGTACGTCGGCCTCTCGCGCAACGGCGAGGACCTCTCGCGCGCCCAGGGCGTCCTCCGCCGGCTGAAGGGCGAGGTCGACGCCTACGTCCGGACCCGCACGGCGCGTGGCCTCTACGAACTCCGGTCTGCGACCATCGTGGCGCTGCTGGTCACCCGTGCCGCGAGCGAGAACCCCGAGTCGAAGGGCTGTCACTACCTCGAACCGTCGGCGGTGGCCCCCGAGGCCGAGGCGGACGGGGACTGACGATGTTCGGCCCGGAGCGCATCGAACGGTGGCTCCGCGAGGACGTCGGCCACCACGACGTGACCAACGAGGTGCCCGGGGAGACGACCGGCCGCCTCGTGGCGAAGGAGCCCGGCGTGGTGGCGGGACTGGGGGCCGCCGCGGCCGTCTTCGAACATCTCGATGTCGACGTCGTCGAGCGCGCGCCGGAGGGGGCGACCGTCGACCCCGGAACCGAGGTCATGCGGACCGAGGGCGCCGCCAAGGCCACGCTCCGGGCCGAGCGGACCGCGGTCAACCTCGCCGGCCACGCCTCGGGTATCGCGACCCGGACCCGCCGGGCCGTCGACGCCACCCGAGAGGTCGACGACGACGTCCGGGTCGCTGGCACCCGCAAGACCACGCCCGGGTTGCGCGGACTCGAGAAGCGCGCCATCGTCGCCGGCGGCGGCGACACCCACCGGCTCGACCTCTCGCATATGGTGATGGTGAAGGACAACCATATCGCGGAGATGGGCCTCTCCGGCGCGGTGGAGGAGTTCCGCGAGCGGGCGTCGTTCGCCACGAAGATCGAGGTCGAGGTCGACGACCCCGCGGACGCCCCGGAGGCGGCCGCGGCCGGCGCCGACATCGTCCTGCTGGACAACATGGACCCCGCGACGACGGAGGACGCCGTCGCGTCGCTGCCCGCGGACACGCTGGCGGAGGCCTCCGGCGGCATCACCGTCGCCGACGTGCCGGCGTACGCGGCGACCGGCGTCGACGTCATCTCGATGGGGTCGCTCACCCACTCGGCGAGTACCCTGGACCTCTCCTTCCGGACCGGATAGGGTCGCTACGCACGCCATTCACGCGATATATCCACGATAGAAGCACTGTTCTATCCGTTGTCGTCGAGAATGACCGGTAGCGACGTTGCGCGCTACGCCGTCAGTCCGCTTCGGGGTCCTCCCCGCGTGCTCGTTTGAACATCGCGAGCGCCTCCTCGCGGCGGTCGCCGTGGTCGACGATCGGGTGGGGGTAGTCCGGCGCGAGCCGGTTTCGCTCGGAGAGCCCGAGTTCGTGCCAGGAGTGGATGTCGTCGGCGTTGACGCCCTCCAGCTCCGGGACGTAGCGCTTGATGTACTCGGCGGCCGGGTCGTAGCGTTCACCCTGTGTCATCGGGTTGAAGATGCGGAAGTACGGCTGGGCGTCGGTCCCGGTGGAGGCGGCCCACTGCCAGCCGCCGTTGTCGTTGGCGGTGTTGTGGTCGACCAGACGCTCGCGGAAGTGGGCGTAGCCGTGGCGCCAGTCACAGCAGAGGTCCTTGGTGAGGAAGCTTGCGACGATCATCCGGACGCGGTTGTGCATGTACGCCTCCTGTTTCAGCTGGCGCATGCCGGCGTCGACGATGGGGTAGCCCGTCTCGCCCGCCTTCCACGCCGCGATCTCGTCGGGGTCGTCGCGCCACTCGATCCCCTCCTCGTACTCCTTGTAGTTCTCCGTCACGACCTCCGGGTTGAAGTTGAGGACGTGGTGGTAGAACTCCCGCCAGGCGAGTTCGCCGCGGAACTCCTCGACGGACTCGCGGGCGTCCTCGGAGGGGGCGTCGGCCTTTGCCTCGCGGATCGCCGCGGACACCTCGCGGACGCCGATGGTGCCCCAGCGGAGGTGGACGGAGAGCCGCGAGGTACAGCGGTCGGCGGGGTAGTCGCGGCGGTCGGCGTAGTCGTAGACGTCGCCGGCGAGGAACTCGTCGAGCCGCTCGCGGGCGGCCGCGTGGCCCGCCGCGGGGACGTCCGCCTCGGGCGAGTCGAAGCCGAGGTCGGCGGCCGTCGGGAGGTCGCCGGGGTCGTCGGGCGTCGCGAGGGCGCCCGTCCCCGGGGCCGGGTAGGGGTCGGCCTTCTCCCGGTCGCGCCACTTCTTCCAGAAGTAGCTGTAGACTGAGTACGGCTCCCCGGCGTTGGTGGTGATGGAGCCGGGTTCGTGATGGAGCGCGTCGTGGTAGGCGGCGACCGGGACGCCGGCGTCGTCGAGCGCCGCCCGGACGGCGTCGTCGCGCTCGCGGCCCAACCCGGAGTAGGCGCGGTTCCAGACGACGCCGGTCGCGTCGTGTGCGTCGGCGACCGCCGGGAGGACGCTGGTGGGGTCCCCCCGTCGGAGGAGGAGGTCGCCACCGTGGTCACGGTAGGACTCCCGGAGGGAGTCGACCGCGTCGAGCATGTAGGCCACCCGCGGCGGG
>ERZ1034569.111-NODE-111-length-29839-cov-13.712732_pt1 | contig 29839 bp, 28 predicted proteins | sample MGYA00520706_ERZ1034569 | MGnify/ENA primary metagenome ERZ1034569 (study PRJEB33760, sample SAMEA4777722) | hypersaline lake metagenome | biome: hypersaline environment; feature: brines | place: Spain | collected 2014-08 | depth 0 m ...
CCCACAGAGGGGCGCGGGTGGAGGCAGCGACGGGTTCGGTCGCCGGGAGATGCGCAGCGGCGGCGGGGGGGCTGCCGCCGCCGCTGTCGGGGGCTGGTTCGTGTTCCTGCGTGACAGTGGCGGCGGTCCCGGGGGGGCGGTGAAGAGTTACTACAGTGCTGCCAGTAACGGAAACTTCGAGCAGGCGGCGTCGCTCGTCCACGCGGAGTCACCGTCGCGAGACAGCCTGACAAACTTCGAAGGTACCAATCCGGACGAAATTGATGTTTCGATTGACAGCGTCGAGTCACTCAACGAGACTGAGAGCGGGCTCTCGTACGATGCGAACAGCACCGGGGTCGTCCAGGAGTTCGAGGTACTCGAGGTGACCCTCACCGTCTCCAGGACAGCCTTCGGCGAAGAACAAACCGACACGAGCGAGCAGAGGGTCGTGATGGCAAAGAACACGGACGGCGAGTGGAAACTCTGGCGTGGAGTATAGCGCTCTCAGACCGGTGGCACGTTCGTCTCGCTCTCGCCTGAACCCGCCGACTCAGGAATCCGGTCGGACCTCGCGGGCCCGCTCGCGTGCAGGTTCGAGGTCGAGCGAGTCCGCGACCGACCGGGCCTCGCGGCGAATCCGGTCGGCGTCGGCGACCTGCAACTCCCCGCCAGAGACGAGCACCTCGCCGTCGACCATCGTGAACTCGACATCGTCACCGCGTGCCCCGTAGACCAGGTGTGCAAAGGGGTCCGGGAGCGGTGTCGCGCGTGCCGTTGCTGTCGAGAGACCGACGATATCGGCCCGCCAGCCCTCGCGGAGTCGGCCGACGCGCTCGAACCCGGCGGCTCGTGCACCCGCGACGGTGGCCAGCTCGAAGATACGGCGGGCGGGCAGCGCCGTCGGGTCCAGTCGGTCGACCTTCTGGAGGAGCCCGGCCTGTCGCATCTCGGTGAACGGGTCGAGCGTGTTGTTCGCCGGCGGGCCGTCGTTGCCGAGTGCGACCGGGACGCCGCGCTCGAAGTAGTCGCCGACCGGTGCGACACCGCTCCCGAGTTTCGCGTTCGTTGAGGGGCAGTGGACGACGGTCGTTCCCGTCTCTGCGAGCAGCTGTCGCTCGCTCTCCTTGGTCCAGATGCCGTGTGCGAGCACCACGTCCTCGCCGGTGAGACCCACCTTGTCGAGCCAGTGGATATTGCGCATTCCGGTGTCGGCCTCGACGGTGGCGACCTCGCGGCGGGTCTCGCTCGCGTGGGTGTGGAGTCGGACCCCTTCGTGGGCATCGGCCAGCTCGCGAGCGCCGCGCAGACACGCCTCCGTGCAGGAGACCGCAAAGCGCGGGGTCACCGCGTACCGGATGCGGTCGTCGAAGGCGCCGTGGTAGCGCTCGAGCAGACGCTCGCTCGCCGCGAGCGCCTCGTCGGTGTCCTCACACAGCCCACCGGGTGCACGCCGGTCCATCATCGCCTTTCCCAGCAGTCCACGGATCCCCATGTCGCCGGCGGCCTCGAACGCCCGGTCGGCGTGGGCAACCGAGAGGTGGTCGATGACGGTGGTCACACCGCTTGTGAGCAGTTCCAGGTAGCCGAGTCTGGTGGCGACAGCCATCTCGTCGGCGGTCAGCGTCGCCTCCAGCGGCAGAACGTACTCGAACAACCAGTCCAGCAACGCGCAGTCCTCGGCGAGTCCGCGCCCGAGTGTCTGGACAGTGTGGACGTGTGCCGCGGCCAGTCCCGGTGCGACGATGTCATGAGCCACCTCGCGGTGGTCGGGGTACCGCTCGACCAGTGTCTCGCGCCCCCCGACGGCGGCGATGTCGCGACCCGAGACGACCACTGCACCGTCTCTGATGACCGTCGAGTCATCCGCGAGGACCGTTCCGGAGATGATCATTCCACTGTGGGTACTCGAATCCCGGAGAAAAGCGCTTTGCTGTGGCTCCGAGGGTGCTGGAGCTGTCGAACCGGAACACCCCGGAGACGGTGCTGTCCCGGGGGGAGTCTGTTGTGTCGCGCGAGGGAGTAGAGTCAGCTCTTCGGGAGTCGTCGAAAAGAGAGAACAGCGTTCAGACGCCAGGGGCGTCTTCCTCGGCTTCGAGCAGTTCGTGGTATCGGTTGCGGATGGTGACCTCGGAGATGTTCGCAACCTCGCTGACCTCGCTTTGGGTCACCTTCTCGTTGGTGAGCAGCGAGGCGGCGTAGACCGCGGCGGCGGCGAGTCCGACAGGCGATTTGCCCGAGTGGACGCCCTGTTCTTTGGCGTTGCCCAGCAGCTGCCGGGCGCGGCGTTCGACCTCCTCGGAGAGCCCCAGGTCGGAGGTGAACCGGGGAACGTAACTCTCGGGGTCGGCGGGCTGAATCTCGAGGCTCAACTGTCGCACGATGTAGCGGTAGGTGCGGGCGATCTCGTCCTTGTCGACGCGGGAGACCTTCGTGAGTTCGTCGAGCGAGCGGGGGGTGCCGGCCTTTCGGGCGGCGGCGTACAGCGATGCCGTCGCGACGCCCTCGATGGAGCGACCCGGCAGGAGGTCGTCCTCGAGTGCGCGGCGGTAGATGACACTGGATGTCTCGCGGACGTTCTCGGGCAGACCGAGCGCCGAGGCCATCCGGTCGATCTCGCCGAGGGCCTGCTTCAGGTTGCGCTCCTTTGAGTCGCGGGTGCGGAACCGCTCGTTCCAGGTGCGCAGGCGCTGCATCTTCTCGCGCTGGCGACTCGAAAGGGTGTTGCCGTAGGCGTCCTTGTCCTGCCAGCCGATGTTCGTGGACAGGCCCTTGTCGTGCATCATGTTCGTCGTCGGCGCGCCGACGCGGCTCTTTTCATCTTTTTCCCGGGAATCGAACGCGCGCCACTCCGGCCCGGGGTCTATCTCGTCCTCCTCGACGACGAGTCCACAGTCCTCACAGACGGTCTCTCCGTGCTCGGTATCCGAAGCGAGGTTCCCACCGCACTCCGGACAGACCACCTGTTCGTCTGTCTCGGACTCCTCGTTTTCTTGTTCGTCGGTACGTTCTCGGTCGCGCGTGTAACGCCTCGTAGTCGTGTCGGTCATTGCGGGGTCGCCGGGCGGGTACCCGGAAAAACGTCTTCGTCACTTTTTTGTTGGGGCTAATGCAACTTAAAAGTTCGGTGTACGGATTACCAGGCACGCTGGAGTCGTCTCCACCTGCCGGTTCGGGAATCTCTGGGGGTGGGTGCAGTCCGAGTCAGGTGAGTGCGATGACTCCGCTCCTGATTGGAAGAGTATATTTATATACTATAGTATAACACCCAACAGGGGATGGTGTGGATGGACAGTCAACACCGTCTAGCAGATAACAGTGAACAGAGAAACACGGCGTTTGGTCGCACTCACCGTTCTGCCGGCGGTCGTCGTACCCGATCCAGTGAGTTCGGCGTTGTCCGGACTCGTGGTCGTCAGGCAGGGGAACGACGCGACACTCCCGGTCGGCGAGACGTTCGCGAACGTGACCGGCGACCTGGAGACAGTGTTGCCCAGATGAACCGTGACGATGGCGGCGAGTGATGCCGCCGTCGACGGGGACCCGGCAAACAACACCGCCGGTGACGGCCCGCTCGACAATGTCAACAGATGTGGCGTTCAGTATCTTCGACGTCCAGTCACTGTTCATCGACCTCTGCTGACACACAGGGAGGCCGTCCCGATTCCTCCATATTTACAACGAACGCTCCGGAAAGAGCGAGTGTATGAACCGGACCAGCAAAGCCAGGCAGGTCGGGTCGTCAGCGGACCGACCGGGGGCGGTGTAGATGGTCGACACAGCGTCACTCTCGAACGTGGACCTCACGGTGGAGACCAGCGACGACGAGTTCGTGCTCCGGGCGACAATCGACCGCGTCGACCAGCGCAACGCGCTGAACACGAACATTATTCAAGGGCTGCTCGACGTGTTCGAGGTGGCCGATGAGACCGACGTTCGGGTGGTCGTCGTCCGCGGCGGCGGCGGCACGTTCTGTGCCGGCGGCGACATCGAGTCGATGGCGAGCGCCATCGGCAAGGGGTCACAGGCATACCGCGAGGGGTTCGCCGGGATGAAAGAGCTCATCGAGTCGGCCGTCGACACCGGTGCACTGACCGTCGCCGCCGTCGAGGGGTACTGTCTGGCCGGCGGGATGGGGTTGGCCGCCGCCTGTGACATCATCGTCGCCTCCGACGAGGCCACGTTCGGAACGCCCGAGATCGAGATCGGTATCTTCCCCGCACAGGCGCTCGTCCCGATCATGCGGACTGTCAACGAGAAGCAAGCGCTGAAACTGCTGTTCACCGGCGAGCACATCGACGCTGACCACGCCCACGAGATCGGGTTCACGACCGATGTCGTGCCCGCCGCGGAGTTCGACGAGCAGCTCGACGACATCGTCGACGACCTCGTGACACCCTCGTCGTTCATGATCGAACTCGGAAAGGAGTCGTTCTACAGCCAGCGGGAGATGAGTTTCTCCGAGGGGCTCGACTACATGCGCGAGATGGTGAGCCTACTCGCGATGAGCGACGACGCCGAGGAGGGGTTCAACGCGTACCTCACCGACACCGAACCCGACTGGAAGGGCCGCCCCGAGACCGACACCGACGCCGGGGGCAGCGACGACTGAACCGAGTCACAGCAGTCTCACCAGCAAACCCACACACCGAAACAGACCGCACATGGCATACGAAACACAGGATTCGATAAAGGGAAACGACCCCGACAGGGCAGTCATATCGGCGGCGCTGACAGGGGCGCTGACGACCCGCGACCAGTGCGAGGCGATCCCGTACACACCGACGGAGATCGCAGAGGACGCGGCGGCCGCCCGCGAGGCCGGTGCCGCCATCGCGCACATTCACGCCCGAACAGACACCGGTCAGCCGACGTTCGAACCGGAGACCTATCAGGAGATCTACGACGAGGTGCGCGACCGGACCGACATCGTCATCAACTTCTCGACCGGTTCGGTGTTCGACAACCTCGAGAAGCGTCTGGAGTACGTCAGCGAGGTCCAACCCGACATCGCCGCGCTGAATATGGGCTCGATGAACTACGCGAAGTACTCGGACTCCCGTGAGGATTTCGTGTTCGACATGGTGTTCGAGAACCCGTTCGAGGAGATACGTAGACTCCTGCGGACGATGCAGGAGTCGGGTGTCAAGCCCGAACTGGAGTGTTTCGACACCGGCCACATCGGGAACACCCGCCCCATCCTGAAGGGGGGTGAGATCGACCCGCCGCTGCAGTTCAACCTCATTCTGGGTGTGCTCGGCGGCATCCCGGCAACCGTCGACAACCTCGCACACCAGGTCCGCCAACTTCCGGGGAACGCCAACTGGCAGACCACACCGATCCAGAGAGACCAGTGGCCGCTGACAGCCGCCTCGGTGGCGATGGGTGGGAACGTCCGCGTCGGCCTGGAGGACAACTTCTACCTCCCGAGCGGCGAGATGGCCGATAGCAATGCCGAACTCGTCGGGAAGGCCGCCGAACTGGTTCGAAACGCCGGCCGCGAACCCGCCACACCCGACGAGGCCCGCAGAATAATAGATATATGACGACGGCCAACGTGTGGGCGAGCACCGCAATCGGAGCCCGGATGAGCAACAACAGCGCGGGTCGAGAGAGAAAAAAACGATGACAGCCGAGACACCGCCGAGCACGGAGATATTCGCCGACGACCTGCTCGCGGGGGAGACGGTGCTGGTGACCGGCGGTGGCACCGGTATCGGCCGCGCGATGGCGCTCGGGTTTGCCGACCACGGTGCGGACGTAGCGATCGCCAGTCGGTCGATGGAGCATCTCGAACCGGTTGCGGCGGAGATCGAGCAGCGCGGCGTCAAGGCGTGTGCGACGACCGTCGACGTGCGCGACCCCGACCGGGTCGAGGAGATGGTCGCGACCGTTCTCGACGAACTCGGCGACCTCTCGGTGCTGGTGAACAACGCGGGTGCGAACTTCCTCTGTCCCGCAGAGGAGCTCTCGGCGAACGGCTGGCGCTCGGTCGTGGGCACCATCCTCGACGGAACGGCGAACTGCACGTTCGCGGCAGGCGGACAGATGATCGAGCGCGGCGGCGGCGCTATCATCTCGATGGGTGCAACGAACTCGCGCCGGGGCGCACCGTACCACGCCCACTCCGGCGCGGGAAAGGCCGGCGTCCACAACCTGATGCAGTCTGTCGCCGTCGAGTGGGCCGACCACGGGGTTCGTGCCAACACAATCGCCCCCGGGGTCATCGAGACCGAAGGTATCGACGAGGTGATGCCACAGGGAACGGCCGAGCAGATCGTCAACGGTGACCTCGCGGCCGACCGCCTCGGGGCGCCCGAGGACTGTGTCCCGATGGCGCTGTTTCTCGCCAGTGACGCCGCCGCGTACGTCACCGGGAGCTACTTCACCGTCGACGGCGGTCAGTTGCTCGCGCCCACGCCGTTCTGAGCATCCGCTCCGGGAGCACTGTGTCCTCTCGACCGCACGAGGCCGTTGCTCGCGGGCGTCGAAATCGGAATCGAAGAACAGACAGCGACCGTCCGGACTACTCCTCGGTGGTCTCCTCGTCGGCGAGGAGGTCGAACTCGGCGAGGTACTCCTCGCGCTCGTCCTCGGTGAGCTGGCTGAACTGTTCGGTCTCGACGTCGATCGTAGCGACACTGAGTCCCTGCGGGGTGAGCTCGTCGTCCTGGACGGAGGCCAAAGCCTCCAGCCCGAGCTGGATGCCCGCATCGAGGTCCAGCCCCTCGTCGTAGTGGTCCTCGAGATACGAGCGGAGATCACCACGGTCGGCCCCGATTGCGAGGGCCTGCCACTCGTAGGGGGTCCCCGAGGGGTCGGTCTCGTAGAGACGCGGTTCGCCGTCGTCGATACCGGCGATGATGAGAGCGACACCGAACGGGCGTGCACCACCGACCTGAGTGTACTGCTGGATGTAGTCTGTTACCTCCTTCGTGAGCGTCTCGACGGCGATCGGCTCACCGTAGCGGAGCTGATTGACCTGTGCCCGCTCGCGGGCGAAGTCGATGAGCTGGCGGGCGTCGGCCACGTGGCCGGCGCTCGCGATACCGATGTGGTCATCGGCCTTGTGGAGCTTCTCGACGCTGTCACGCTCCATCAGCGGGGAGCGGATGCGCTTGTCCGCGATTATGACGACCCCTTCACTCGTTCGAACACCGATACTTGCTGTCCCGCGTTTGACCGCCTCGCGGGCGTACTCGACCTGGTAGAGGCGTCCGTCCGGGGAGAAGATGGTGATCCCGCGGTCGTATGCCTGCTGTTGATTCTGACCCTGCATAGTTACTCTGTCTCGAGTGCCGTCGCGCCGATGAACCCGGTGTCGACCTGCACGTCTGCCCGCTCGCCGCGGACGACCGCGGGCCGGTCAGCATCCCCGAACGCGACGTCTCTCTCTTTTATTCTTTCCCGTCGGTCACCCATATACTTTTCCTCACAGCCCCGGATGGTCCCGCTCACACCCTGCACCCGCAGGCCGACCGGGTCGCCGTCGACAGTATCGACGCAGGCGAGCACCGCCCGCGCCCGGTCGCGCTCGCCTCTCCTGGTCCGGACCACCGCCCGCGCCCACCCCGGCCCGGCCTGGAACCGTAACACCGACAGGTCGAGCGCCGCACTCCCCGGGTCGCCTAGTAGATGCTGTGCACTGTGCCACAGCGCCCGCTGGAACCCGTCTCGCTCGACTGTCGTGTCCGGCCAGCTCTCGACTGCCACACCCAGATACCGCCAGCGTGGCTGGAGATGTTTCGGCAGATGTTTCACGTTCACCGTTTGTTTCGGCAGATAATAAGTTCGCTGGCTCATCCGCGAACCCGGTTCCACCACGACTGGTCCCGGTTTCGTTCTGCTCTGCTGGTCAACTCAGCTCGTACCGGCCACTAGTATCACTATTGATAAAGAAACGGTTCGCGTGATATATGTACCCATCGTTCATCTGTTTCAATGCAGGGTTGGGCTCCTGGAGGTGGTGGCGTGGCACCCGGCACGCGTCGGTGAATCTCCCGCTTCTGGCCGGACTCACGCCCGTTCGAGCAGTAACGACCTGCAGAGTCTGTCGAACCCGTACTCGCTGTCGAGTCGGCGCTGACAGGCGGCACCGCTCTCAGTCTCGAGCAGGTCGAGCAGCCCCGGGGTGTCGAGTCGGTCGACCTCGTGCTCGACGAGCTCCTCGAGCGGGTGGGCCTCCTCGAACGACCGGCCGAGCAGGGCCGCATCGTGGCCGTCACGGAGTGCGCGCCATTTGTTCTCTCCGAACAGTTCACCGCGGTAGTCAGCTCTGGACTCGCCGTCCTCGTAGCGGGCACAGAGGTCGATAACAAGCGCGTGGACGTACTCGACGATGGTGAGCACGCGCTCGGGGTCGGCCTGGGCGTCGGGTGCGCGCACCTCGACGGTGCCGTGTGCTGAGTGGGGTCTGACGTCGTACCAGAGCTCACCCCGGTCGTGTATCGACCCAGTCTCGAGCATCGTTGTCTCGAAGCGCTCGAACGCCGCGTAGGAGTCAAACGCCGTCGGTATCCCGGTGTTTGGCAGCGCCTCGAAGATTACCCCGCGAGCGGACTGCAGCCCCGTGTCGAACCCGTTCCAGTACGGCGAGTTCACCGACAGCGCGAGCAACAAAGGGAGATACCAGCGGAGCTCGTTTGCCACCCAGACCGCCTTGTCGGCGTCGTCAACCCCGACATGAACGTGGAGTCCAGCGGTGGTGTTGCGGTGCTGTGGATACCGGATACGGTCGAGCTGTGAGCGGTAGCGCGGCTTCTCGGCGTGTTCGAGCTTCCGCCAGCGAGCGGCCGGGTGCAGTCCCGCGGCGGCGACCCCGTAGCCGCGCTCGTTTGCGTGTTCGACGAGCGCGTTACGCACCGCCAGCAGCGTCTCGCGGGCCTGGCCTGGCTCCTCGATGAGTGGGGTCTGTGTCTCGAGGATACACTTGAACAGCTCGTGGTCGAGGCGGCCATCGAGTATCTCCGGTGGGGTCGGACCGTAGACCAGTTCGTCGGTTCCCGAGACGGGCCGGCCGTCCGCGTCGACGATGAAAAACTCCTCTTCGATACCGAGTGTCCCCAGTCGGTCGAAGTTCTCTGGGTCGCCTTCCTCCATCTGTCCCGTTATTGCGGTCCAGTCGGCTAAAACATTCCGTGTGTCTCCGCGTGCTGTTACCCGGTTGTCGGCGGCTCTATCTCGCCCTCGAACCGGCCGTAGATACCGAAGATGTCCTCATACCCCCGCTCGCTGGCCAGAATCGGCACCAGCCCATCCTCCTCGACACGGTGGGTGTACACGTCGTCGCGGGCGAACACCTCGCCCTCGGGTATCTCCTCGAAGTTGGAGTAGTAGACGTGTGGTTCGCCCCCGCCTTTCGGTACCTCCTGGAACCCGCTGACCACGCGCTTCGCACTGAACTCCGGCTCCCGGTCCTCGAAGAGACCGTGGGCGCGGAGAAAGGCGGTGCTCGCGTCGTGCCCGAACGCGACGGCGTCTTCACTCCACTGTCGACCCAGCTCCACCGACACCGTGTGCTGCACAACCGAGTCCATTGTCGTCCCGCGGAGATTCCCCGAGTCGACGACGTACTGTACCGGCAGCCCCGTCACGGTGCGCCGGATGGACTCTGTCAGGTCACTGTAGATGGCAAACGGCGGTGGTGCGCTGTGTGAGGTGTGCAAGGCGAGCACCGCATCCGCACCCTCGATTATATCGCGCAGTCGCGTCGCCAGTACGTCCTCGTACTGGTCGCTGTCAGGGTCACCAGGAAACGCCCTGTTGAGGTCTGTCTCCGTGTACCGCTCACCGATCGCCAGCGCACGCTCGTTCGCCACGACGAGCTGTGCCGTTCCCGTGCCGTCGATCTCGAGCGTGTGGATGAGACGCTCGACAACCTCCTTGCCGGCGGGCTCGTCACCGTGGATCCCACCGATGATTGCGACGCGTGGCCGTCCGTACCCACGCTCGACCAGTTTCATACCATCATTACGACCACCGACGGATATACCATAATCGGTTCTCGGCCGACAGGTGCTGGGTCGACACGACACCCCAGGAGCCGTTCTCCCGGGTTCGACCGGTGCAGGACCGGCCGTCCACGCACGGTCCGTACCCCCGTTTCTGAGGAAAGACCACAGAGGATATACGCGCACAGGGCGTGATGCCGCTCGTGCTGTCCAGAGAGACAGCGGTCCACGGGGTGTTCGTGTTCGTGGCGGTGTCAGCGGTCGTCGTCGCCGAGTACACGGGGGTACTGCCGGAATCGGGGCCGGCGGCAGGTGTGGTCTCGGTGCTGGTGTTCGGGGCCATCTTCGGTGGCGCACACCTCTCCTACGCTGTCCGTGGTGCGGACGGGACTGTTCCGGTCACGGCGAGGTGGCGCTACGTTGGACTGCTCGCTGTGCTCGTAGCCGTCGGTACACTGGTGGCGGTCGGCGGCGACCGGAGTCTCGGACCAGTCAGCGTCAGAACGGTCGGAACGGTTGTCGGTGTGCTCGCGCTGGCGACATACCTCGTCACCGAGTCCGTCGCGGGCTACCGGTCCTTTCGGGACTCGCCACGACGGTAGGCGCTCGGCCGCGGTAACTTCGTCTCAGGCAAGGTGGAACTCGATGGCGGCACCCTGACCGAAGCCGACACACTCGGTCGCGAGTCCGAGGTCTGCGCCGCGGTTGTTCATCTCGTGGACGAGCGTCACCGGCAGGCGCGCGCCGCTGGCCCCGAGCGGGTGCCCGAGCGCGATCGCGCCACCGTTGACGTTGTAGCTGTCGTCATCGAAGCCGAGTTCGCGCTGGCAGTACAGCGCCTGACTGGCAAACGCCTCGTTCAGTTCGACGAGGTCGTACTCCCCGGGGTCGCGGTCGTACCGCTCACAGAGCCCCCGGACGGCCGGCACCGGACCGATACCCATCACCGTCGGGTCGACACCGGCGACGTTGTGATCCCCCACCTCGGCGAGGATATCCAGCCCGTGGTCCCGTGCGAACTCGCGGCTGGCGAGCAGTGTCGCGGAGGCGCCGTCCGAGATCTGCGAGGCGTTGCCCGCGGTGACGGTGCCGTCAGATTTGAACACCGGGGAGAGACCGGCGAGTTTCTCGGCGGTCGTGCCCGGGCGGATGCCCTCGTCGGTCTCGACGGTCCCCTCGTCGGTCTCGATCGGGACGATCTCCTCGGCGAACCGGCCGGATTCGGTTGCCGCCGCGGCGCGCTGCTGGCTCCGGGCGGCGTACTCATCCTGTTCCTCGCGGCTGATGTCGTGCCGGTCGGAGACCTTCTCGGCGGTCATCCCCATCTGGAGGTCAAAGATGTTGTACACCTCGCTCATTCCGGGGTGGATACTCCCCATGTTCTCGCCCATCTCGACACGGCTCATCGACTCTACCCCGCCCGCGACGACACAGTCACGCTGCCCGGCCGCAATCGCGTCCGCGCCGCGCATCACCGCCTCCGCCGAGGAGGCACACCACCTGTTTACTGTCGCTGCCGGCGTCGGTTCACCGAGTTCGGAGAGCAGGGCGATGACCCGCGCCACGTTGTTGCCCTGCTCGCTCCGCTGCTGTGCACAGCCCCACAACAGGTCGTCGACCTGTTCGCCGGTCAACCCCGTCCGGTCGACCATCTCGTCTACCAGTGGTATCGAGAGGTCCTCACTGCGGACGCCCGCGAGCGCGCCATCCTCCTTTCCCTGCGGTGTCCGCACCGCCTCCACGACGACTGGTGTGTTTGCCATGCATTTTGTCTGTGCCGGCGCGAGTTTAAGCTATCCGTTTCGCCGGTCGAGCGGCTGTAGCCCTGACCCCGACCCGCACGTCCGTGTCATGAGACACTGTGTCTGCTCCCGAGAGGCCCTGCCGCAACGCATATTTTTCGCGGACCCCTCCGTACAGCTATGTCAGACATCGGCGACAGTCGCCCGGACGACGCCACAGAGTCGGACCAGATTCCGGTCACGGCCGACCTGCCGGACAGCCCGGTCACCACGACGGGCACCGACCACATCACCGTCTGGGGGAGCAACGCCGAGGACACGGTCGCGTTCTACCGCGACCTGCTCGGAATGACGCTCGTCCTGCGCCAGCCGAACCTCGACGACCCCTCCCAGACACACCTGTTTTTCGACACCGGTGACGGGACCGTTCTCACCGTGTTCGTCAGCGACGACCGCGACTCGGAGCCCAGACCACAGCGGACCCCGACCGGCGGTGTCCACCACCTCTGTTTCAGCATCGACCCCGACCGGTTCCGCGAGGTACAGACCGCACTGGAGGAGACAGGCCGGTCGTACAACGTCTTCGACCGGGGTATCTTCCTCTCACTGTACACGCGCGATCACAACGGTCTCATCCTCGAACTGACCACCGACAAGTTCGAGTTCCCGGACGAGCAAAGAGGCGAGGTGCTCGCGGCCACCCAGCGCATCCGCGAGCACGAGGGCGCGGAGTACGCGAAGACCGAGCATATGGCCGCAGCGCTCGAGGAACTCGGTATCGAGGCCGAACAGCACAACCTGCCCGACGCCGACAGCGGCGTGGGCGGTATCGAGTGAGAGCGTGACCGACAACGGGGTCTGAACTGTACCACACCCTGATACAACGGGAACGGCGTTAAGAGGGTGCCGCGCATACCAGCAGTCACACACTGGCTGCGTGGCGTGGTCGGCGCGTCCGGGCCAGGGAGAAACCATATGAACGACACATCAGAGTCAGTAAACGACGGCGACGACGACCACCTGTCAGAGCTACAGGACGGGTGTGGCTGCACAGAGGTCTGGGAACACCTCTCCGAGCACCGGAACGAGGACGACGGCTGACAACTCTCCCGTCGGCCGGTGCCCGTTCGGGTACGGTTCGGGCTCGCTCCGGTCGGTCTGTTCGGTTACTGGATTTCAAGGCGAAAGCCTCGCGGGAAGCGCGGGGATGAAGCCGACATAATATGCTATTAACCACGCGACACAGACAGTCTGCAATCCTACCGTTTATTTTGTGCGAGATACTATAAAATGGTAGACATGCGACATGCTGCTGCGGGGAACGTGCTCACGCTCAAGCTGGCCACGAGTGCGTCTCACTTCTCACACTCACACACCTACGCAGCCCAACCAGCAGCGGTTGGCATGTTATCACAGGACTCTCCCACGGTGGCTGGAACGGAGAGTTGGGCCGATGGCCCGGCCCGCTGCTCACGGTGCTGGACGCCCGTGAGTGCCACTCCCCTGCGGGAGGGCAACACCAAGCGGATACGCAACACGCCACACCCTCTGTTGAGGGCCGAAGGTGCGTCAGCGAACCCGCAAGTTCACAGCCGGGGTAATCCAACCGGGATTACCTACGGAGGAATCTTCGCCCTTTAGGGCGGAGAGGAGGTCAAGACTCGTTCACCGGGTCGGGGTGGCCGTGTTCGTCGAGGAACGCCCGCAGTTGTGCCCGCTGGTCGTTTAGTGGCGGTGTGAGCTCCGCGTACACGCGCTCGAACATCGCCCCCGGGTCGGGTCTTTGTTCCTCCTCGGCGGTTTCGACGGCCGCCTCCAACTCCGCCGTGATCTCCGCCTCGACCCGCCTGACCTGGTCGTCGTCGAGCAGGCCGGCATCGCGGAGCCACTCCTCGTAGCGGTCGAGCGGGTCGCGGGTCCGCCAGTCGGGCAGGTCGGTCTGGCGGTGTTCGTACCGCGAGGGGTCGTCACTCGTCGTGTGTGCGCCACGACGGTAGGTGAGACTCTCGACCATCACCGGCTCACCCGCCCGGGCCCGTTCGAGCGCGTCCGTCACGACCTGCCGGACCGCGATCGGGTCGTTGCCGTCGACCCGTACACCCTCGAACCCGTATGCCTCGGCCTTCTGTGCGAGTGTGGCGCTCGCGGTCTGTTGCTGTGTCGGCAGCGATATGGCCCAGCCGTTGTTCTCGCAGAAAAAGACCACAGGTGCGTCGAACACACCGGCGAAGTTCAGCCCCTCGTGGAAGTCACCCTCCGAGGTGGCACCGTCGCCGAAGTACGCACAGACGGCGTGGTCGGCGTTGCGGTAGTCCGCGGCCATCGCCGCGCCGACTGCGTGTGGTATCTGTGTGGCGATAGGCACCGCCTGCGGGAAGTCACGGATGTCACTCTCGGACAGTGTGGCCTGTCCACGACGGAACAGCAGGATATCGCTCATCGACACCCCGCGGACGAGCTGCATCGCGTTCGCCCGGTAGGTGGGAAACAGCCAGTCCTCGGCCGCGAGTGCGTGCGCCGCGCCCACCTGCGAGGCCTCCTGGCCGCTGAACTGTGGGTAGCCACTCATCCAGCCCCGGCGCTGGAGCGACAGCGCGCGCTCGTCGAACCGCCGTGCCCGGACCATCTCGCGGTACAGCGCGCGCGCCGTCTCCTCGGTCACCGCCGTCCCCGAGAACGACGCTGACCCTATCACACTGTGCATACCGGTAGCTGGTGTGCCGGCCTCATAAATCGCTTGCGACACCGACTAAACCCGGCAGCTACCTGAACTGCTCCTCGTAGAGCTCCTGTGCGTGTTCGATCGCGTCGAACGCCGCCTGCCTGCCCTCGAAGCCGAGTGTCTCCGTCTGTTTCCCGGGTTCGAGATTCTTGTAGGTCTCGAAGAACTCGCGTATCTCGTCGAGGGTCTGCTGGGGGATATCCTCGAGGTCGGTCACGTGGTCGTACCGTGGGTCCTCGACGGGGACCGCTATCACCTTGTCGTCTTTCTCCCCGTCGTCATCCATTCCCATCAGCGCCACCGGTCGGGCCTCGATGACACAACCCGGGAACGTCTGGTCCTCGACCAGCACGAGCACGTCGAACGGGTCACCGTCGTCGTAGTACGACCGCGGAATGAACCCGTAGTCGCTCGGATAGTGGACGTTGCTGTGCAGCACCCGGTCGAGCACTACCCCCGGGATATCCTTTTCGTACTCGTACTTGTTGCGCTCGCCTTTTAAACACTCCACGACTGCGTAGATCTCCTCAGGCGGGTCCGGTCCCGTCTCGAGGCCTTCCCAGAGGTTCGTCATCACATTGAACTGTGGCCATGGTTCAAAAACTACTTTCGGTCTGGCCCGCTACAAACAGTTAGGCACAGGTTCGGTTCGCACGCCCCACGGTGAGTATCCGTAGACGCATCCGTGACTCTCCTCTAGTCTCACCGCAGTAGATACCTCTCTATCACCACTCCCTCCTGTACTCCGGTCGTGAACGACGATGTTAGTTACCAACGGTTAAGTAGCTACGCCACATTGGCATAACCATGTCAGAGGCACAATCGACCGTTCCTGACACCCCCGGTATCGCGCGAGAACTCACAGCGTTCCAACAGAACATCCTGACCATCCTGGCCGAGGAGGCACGGTACGGGCTCGCGGTCAAACGCGAGCTCGAGTCCTACTACGAGTCGGAGGTCAACCACGGTCGGCTCTACCCCAACCTCGACGACCTCGTCGAGATGGGTCTGGTCGACAAAAGCGAACTCGACAAGCGGACAAACCAGTACGCGCTCACCGAGGAGGGCTACGAGGCACTACTCGACCAGCTCGGCTGGACGTTCGGCCGCATCATCACCAACGAGGGGCGCGCCGACGATCTTGAGGCGCTCATCGACGACGCCAGCTAGGCACCGACTCGTCTGCCTGTTCAAAGACATACCGTACAGACTCCTCGACGACCGCTTTCTGGTCGTCGGATGGCCACACGTTCCGCGGATAATACTCCTCCAGAAACAGCCTCAGCTCGGCGCCGGTTAGCCGTTCGATGCGCTTGCCGTAGTGGTTGCCGGCGAAGTCGGCGAGTGCCTGCGCGTTCGCGCCGTGGGCCTGGCCGCGGAGACGCTCGACATCCTGGGCGAGACTGCGGTTATGAGTGTCGACGCTCGCCCAGTCGTCCTCGCCGGTTCCCGACAGCGGCCGCTCGACACCCCGGTCGATGTCGTCGATACGCTCGGGTCGCACTGTCCCGTCCGTGACCCACTCCGCGGGGTAGAGCACGAGCACCTCCCTGTCCTCACTTCTGATGCGCGCTGTGAACCCGTGGTCGGCCAGCAACCGGTCCCGTGCGCGCAGTGCACCCGCCTGCTCGGTATCGTCGACCGCCTCGCGAGCCCGCCGTGTCAGTCGCTCCGCCTCCTCGATCACCCGCGTGGGGAGCTCACCCTCGTCATCTGTCTCGCTGTTGTTTGTTCGGTCGTCTGTCATCGGCTCCCCTCGTCGAGTGCCTCGTTCGCAAGCGCGTCCGCGTGCTCGTTCACCTCCCGGGGAACGTGAGTGAGCGACCACTCGTCGAAGACCGCGAGCGCCTCGCGGGCCCGGAGCCGGCACTCCCGCAGGTCGGGGTCGTTCACGTCCCAGACGCCGTTTACCTGCCGGACCACCAACTGTGAGTCGCTCCGGACCGCCGTCGTGTCGAAGCCGTATTTGCCGGCCCGCTCTGCGGCGGTAACGAGCGCCTCGTACTCGGCACGGTTGTTCGTCGCCGTCCCGATACGCCGGCCACCGTCGGCGACAATACCGTCACCGCTCACGAGCACCCACCCAACCGCCGCCGGGCCCGGGTTGCCGCGGGACGCGCCGTCGCAGTAGACGTGGACGCGTCCGCCGCTGTCTCTGAGCACCGCCGCTATCTCTCCCGGGGCTGTTCCCTGGATCACGACCTTCCCGTCGTAGGCGACCGCCGTCGCATCCTTCGCCTCGACGCGCCAGCGCTCGTGGTCCGTGTTCCCCGGTTGTGGCTCCAGCCCCGCCGCCTCGAGACGCTCCCGTGCCGCCGCCGCGTCGCACTCGATCACCGGCATCGCACGAATACTCGACCCACAGCCTAATGACCGCCACGGTTCGAAGCACCCGCCGACTGTCTCCCGCGAAATCTATGAATTAAAATACTTGCCCCAGAATTTAAATACCTCCCCTCTACTACTATAAAAATGCGATGACACGGGCTAGCCGCCAGCGGGAGCGTGAGCGTGAATTCACCGGTAAACAGGACGAACGCGAGGATGTCTCGGCGTGTACTGAGTGTGGTTCTGAGAATCTCGTCAAGGACGCGGACCGGGGGGAACTCGTGTGTAACGACTGCGGACTGGTTGTCGAGGAGGGGAACATCGACCCCGGACCGGAGTGGCGTGCGTTCAATCACCAGGAGCGTCAAGAGAAGTCTCGCGTGGGTGCGCCGACGACGAAAACGATGCACGACAAGGGGTTGACGACGACTATCGACTGGAAGGACAAGGACGCCTACGGGCGCTCGATATCCTCGAAGAAGCGCAGTCAGATGCACCGACTCCGCAAGTGGCAGGAACGCATCCGGACAAAAGACGCCGGCGAGCGCAATCTCCAGTTCGCGCTCTCGGAGATCGACCGGATGGCCTCGGCGCTCGGTGTCCCGCGCTCGGTTCGCGAGGTCGCGTCGGTCATCTACCGGCGCGCGCTGAAAGACGACCTCATCAGGGGCCGCTCCATCGAGGGTGTCGCCACCAGCGCACTGTACGCCGCCTGCCGGAAGGAGGGCATTCCGCGGAGTCTCGAGGAGATCTCCGAGGTGTCCCGGGTCGAGCGAAAGGAGATCGGACGGACCTACCGCTACATCTCGCAGGAACTCGGCCTGGAGATGGAGCCTGTCGACCCGAAACGGTACGTGCCACGGTTCTGCTCCGAACTCGAACTGTCGGGTGAGGTCCAGACAAAGGCAAAAGAGATCATAGAGACGACCGCCGAGAAGGGACTGCTCTCGGGGAAGTCACCAACGGGCTACGCCGCCGCGGCCATCTACGCCGCCTCGTTGCTGTGCAACGAAAAAAAGACCCAGCGCGAGGTCGCCGATGTCGCGCAGGTCACGGAGGTAACAATCCGGAACCGCTATCAAGAGCAGATCGAGGCGATGGGCATTCACGGTTGACTCGGGGCGACACCGACCGGGTCGGCGGTACACGACCTCCGATTGCCCCGCGGACAGGTTCAAACGCCGGGCCGTCTGTGCGTTTGACCGGCGAGTAACAACTGTTAATAGCCCCGTCGACGGGGCCTCCACCGGGAATGTTGCACGGCGAGGTCTCCGGATTGTTGCTCGGAGCAGTCGCGCTCGGGGCCGTCCACGGTATCGAACCGGGACACGGGTGGCCGGTCGCCGCATCGTACGCGCTCAACCAGGCGAACAGGTGGCTGTACGGGCTCGCGGCGAGTCTCATCATCGGCGTGGGTCACCTCGTCAGCAGCATCGCGATGGTCGCCGCCTTCTTCTACGCGAAGAGCTACTTCGAACTCACCGAGGTCGACGACCCGATTACACTCGTCGGTGACATCCAGGTCGGCGGCCCGGTGAGTGTCGTCGCCGGGCTCCTGTTGATCGGTCTCGGCATCCGCGAGTACCGCCACGGCCACTCGCACGGCTCTCACGACGGTCGTCCTCACGGCTCCCGGAAGCACGGCCACTCCGACCCCGACAACGAGCACACGCACAGCAACGACCCGACTCACGGCGACTCCCAAGACCACGACCATCCTCACGACTCCCACGACCACGACAGCGAACGTAGTGGGGGAGTACTGGCCCGTGTGACAGGTGTTCTGCCGTTCGTGGGTGGACAGTCACACGCCCACGATCACGACATCGGAGAGGCGACAGAGCGGGGGCTGTTCGGCATCGCGTGGTTCGCGTTCGTGCTAGGGTTCGCACACGAGGAGGAATTCGAGATAGTCGCGCTGTGTGCCGGGTCGGAGTACTGTCTCGAACTGATGACGGTGTACGCGCTCACAGTCATCGTCGGTATCGTCGGGCTGACGATGCTCCTGATCGCGGGCTACCAGCACTACGAGGAGCGTGTCGAGCGGTACACCCCGTATCTGCCGGTGGTCTCCGCCGTTGTGCTCGTGACGATTGGACTCGGATTCGTCGCGGGAGTGCTCTGATGGCCGTCTGGGGGTCGGGTCAGTCCCGACGTGACCGGTCGGTGTCGGCCACACCGTCGGGTTCGCCGGTACCCTCGTCGGCGGAGTCGCCCTGGCCTGTGCCGTCACCGAGCAGGTCGGTCTCCTCGCTGTCGGTGCTGTCGAGTCGGTCGGCGATACGCTCCAGTTGCTGGGTCTGGCGGCGGTTCGAGGCGACAATCAGCTCCGAGAGCACCCCGAACATAACCAGTTGCACGCCGAAGAGCAGGGCAACACCGGCCGCGAGCGCGAGGACGCTGTGTGAGATGCCACTAGCGAGGTAGGCGTACGCGACGTAGCCCGCGAGCATTACCCCGACGAACGCGCTGGTGGCGCCGACACTGCCGAAGTAGAACAGCGGGTTGTTGGTCTTCGCCATCTGGTAGAGTCGGAGGATGATGTTGCCGCCGTCCCGGACCGGCCGGAGGTTGGTCTCGGACTCCTCGGGGCGTGGCTCGTAGGTGATTGGGACCACCTCGACACGGACGCTGTGTTTCACACACTCGACGGCCAGTTCGGTCTCGATGCCGAACCCCTCGGCCGACAGCGACAGTGTGTCGAAGGAGTCGCGCGTGAACGCCCGGTAGCCGCTGAGGATATCCACGAGATTCTGCCCGTGGATGTACCGGAATGTGCGGTTGATGATGCGGTTCCCGACCTGGTTGAGCCGTGTCATGGCGCCGGGCTGTATGCTCGCGAAGCGGTTGCCGATGACGTGCTCGGCCCGGCCGTCGAGGATCGGGTCGAGCATCCGACCGGCCTCGCCGGGTCGGTAGGTCGAGTCGCCGTCGACCATCAGCACGACCGGCCGGTCGATGTACTCCATCGCCTCGCGGACCGCCTGTCCCTTTCCGCTGCCGCGTTGCTCCCTGACCCGCGCGCCGGCCGCCGCCGCGAGGTCCTGTGTGCCGTCTGTCGACCCACCGTCGATCACGAGCACGTCGTCGAACCCCTGCTCGCGATACCCCTCGACGACCGCTGTGATCGTCTCCGCCTCGTTGTAGGTGGGTACGAGAACACACACCTCCTCCTGGCGACTCATCGTGGGCTAGCTATACCTGTTTGCCTCAAAAGAGTACGTGTTTGCACCCCGTACTGGTCGACATCGAGTCGGGAGACGGCCGACACAAGCCGTTTGTGTCCCGGTCGCCTACACGGAACAGTGACAGACAACACGCCCGAGACCGGCGACACCGACGCCGGAACCGCCGGCTCGGTCAACCCCTCCGGAGCCGACGACGGGAGTGAAGACCCCGGTGACGACGGGAGCCCAGGTGGCGACGACAGAACAGGGCAGTTCTACGACGCGCTGGAGACGCTTGGTCGGCCGGTGGTGACGGCGACCAGGTACGCACAGTTGCGCGAGCAGTCACAGGCGGACGCGGCGGCGGAACTCGACTCGCTGGCGGGGTCGGGAACCGCCGAGCGACTCGATGTCTCGTCGGACCCGGTGGTGTGGTATCCAACAGACTGGGCGCGGATGACAGACCGCGAGCGGTTGGTCGTCTTCCCGGAGCGGCGCACACTCGTCGCGGACCAGCCGACCCAGTTTACACGGGCACAGCTCACACAGTTCGCACACCTGCTCGACACCACCGGGTCGGGGTCGTACCTCTACGAGATACGCCCGGAGGATGTCTGGCAGGCCCCCTACGAGACGTTCGCGGACCTGCTGGGCACGATTAGGTCTGTGCTTCCCGAGCGCGAACCCGCCCTGGAGGAGTGGATGGAGGACCAGCACCGGCGGGCCAGCCAGTTCACGCTCCGCACCCATGAGGATGGCTACGTCGTGCTGGAGGCGGAGTCGGCGGACGTGATGGGCAACGTGGCGCGGCAGAAACTCGACGATGGACAGCTGCGCGCCCCCGTATCCGACACCGAGAGCTGGGTCGCCGAGGAGTCGCTCGCGGAGGTGAAACGTGTGCTCTACGAGGCCGGCTACCCGGTGCGCGACGAGCGTGACCTAGAACAGGGCGACCCGCTGCCGGTCGACCTCGAACTCGAACTGCGCGGGTACCAGCAGACCTGGGTGTCGAATTTCATGGAACGCCAGTCGGGTGTGCTCGTTGGCCCACCGGGCAGCGGCAAGACGGTGGCGGCACTCGCCATCCTCGCGGCCGTCGAGGGGGAGACGCTGATCCTCGTTCCCGGGCGCGAACTCGCCGGGCAGTGGCGCGAGGAACTGCTCGCCAAGACCACACTCGACCCCGACCAGGTCGGCGAGTACCACGGCGGCACGAAGGAGATACAACCGGTCACAATCGCCACCTACCGCACCGCGGGAATGGACCGGCACCGGCACCTGTTCGACAGCCGCGAGTGGGGGCTGGTCGTCTACGACGAGTGTCACAACCTTCCGACCCCCATCCACCGGCGGACGGCGGGGCTCCAGACACGACACCGCTTGGGGCTATCCGTCGACGGTGAGACCATGATTCCAGTCCGCAGCAAAGGAGAGCTCGACATGGTTCGCATAGAAGATTTCGCCACGAGGTACCTCGGAGAGGACACCGGGATCGCGGCGGTGGAAGACGTTCAAACGCTCTCTGTGACACAGGAGGGGGCCGTTCAGTGGACCGCGATACAATCGGTTATGCGGCACCAACACGATGGTCGGATGTACAACGTGCGAGCAAGGAACGGCCGGGAAATATCGGTCACACCAGACCACTCGCTGATGGTTTTCGACGGTGAATCGATGTGTATCGAGGCGAAACCACCCCGAGAACTGGGAGAAACCGACTACCTCCTTCAGCCAGTCTCTGTTCCGGACACGGCGAACGCAGCATCGTCAATCGACGTACTGTCTCTCGTCGAAGACGGGTACGTTATACTTGATTCTGAAACGCCGGACAACGTGTTCGAGCCACTGTATGAGGAAAATATCGGGGACAACAAACGCCGATACAACTGGAAGAGCCGCAAGAACCTCCCACTGGAGGTTGCTCGTGAGATTCAGGTCGACCGGGAACACATAATCGGAGTGTACACTCACAAGCGGGACTGCTATGTGCCTCCCTCGGTGGATGTGGAAGACTTTGCACGGCTGGTTGGCCTGTTTGTTGCGGACGGTACCTTCGGTGACAACCGAATCGAGTTCTATGCGGCTGACACAGACGACGTGTCTGAACTGTCGGAGTTCAAAAATGTAATTCGTGCAGTCTGTCCGAAAATACCGATATCTGTGTTCGAGAACGGTAAGAATTGTCAAAGGTTACGTGTTTCTGGCCCCCTCCGAAACGTTCTCGCAAACCTCGGGCTCGAAAACGGAGCCCGGGACAAACATATCCCACCACTCATTCTCTCAAATCAATCGGCGTACGAGTCATTTGTTGACGGTGTTGTCCTCGGAGATGGCCATCGGCAGACGAGGACTCGCAACCGAGCGATGACAACTGTCTCGACATCGAGCGAACGTCTCAGGGCGGGCCTGGGTTTCGTCCTCTCGGCACTCAGTCACGTTGGTGGCAATTATAAAAGAGAGACGACAGTTCCGATTCGGAGCGGTGACCAGGATACAGTCCCGAACAATCTCATCCGGTTCAATCCAAATCGTAGGGACAAGCAATCCCGGCTAGCGATGACGCCGTTTACTGAACGGCTACAGGAGACGTACCAGGACATTCCCCGGTACGAATCGAAACAGGCCGACAGTGGTCCGGTTATCGAGTCTGGATTGGGTAACCGGCAGCGGTTGAACGAAGACGAACTCGAACTCCTGCTGGAGCGTTCGAATCTCGACTGTGAGTGGTTGAGGGACACCGATGTCGCTATGCTCGAAATTGATACGGTCGATATTACTGAATCAGAGGAGTACGTCTACGATATCTCGACATCTGAACAGAACTTCCTCGGAAATACCCTGTTCTGTCACAACTCATCGACGCCGGTCCGCGAGGACGAACAGGAAAGTGAGATATTCACGCTCGTCGGGCCGCCGATCGGCACAGACTGGGACGCGCTGTTTGAGGCGGGGTACGTTGCGGAGCCGGCTGTCGAGATACGCTACCTCCCCTGGGACGGCGAGGACAGCCAGAACGAGTACGTCAGCGCGACGGGTCACGAGCGCCGACAGTTGGCGGCGACGAACCCGGCGAAGAGAGCCGAGGTGCAGGCGTTGCTCGCGGAGGCAGGCGAACAGCAGGCGCTCGTGTTCGTCGAGTATCTCGAACAGGGGCAGGCAATCGCCGACGCGCTCGGTGTGCCGTTCATCAGCGGGGAGACACCCCACCACCGCCGCGAGAAGCTGTTCGAGCAGTTCCGCGAGGGGCAGCGCCGGACACTCGTTGTCTCCCGGGTTGGCGACGAGGGGATCGACCTGCCCAACGCGGAGTTGGCGATTGTCGCCTCCGGACTTGGGGGGTCACGCCGTCAGGGAACACAGCGGGCTGGCCGGACGATGCGCCCGACCGGTCGGGCCCGGATGTACGTGCTCGCGACCCGCGGGAGCCGCGAGGAGGAGTTCGCCCGCCAGCGGATGCGGTATCTCGCAGAGAAGGGTGTCAGGGTGACCGAACACGACGCCGGGCCCGACCTGGACGACACCGGCCCCGATGACCCCCCCGACGGATAGCTCGCGCTCTCGGAACACACACTCTCCGGACAGAGTTGACCTCGAGAGCAACGGCTCTCGGGCGGGACCCGGTTCGGGTTCGACAGGTGCAGAGCCGGGCAGTCTCCGCCAATCGTGGTCGGCGAGTTGCTCACAGCGCCGGGGTGCGGACTCGGCTCACACGATGTTGCTGTTGAGGTCACGCGGGAAGTATGTGAGCCGTTCGGTGCCATCGTTAGTGACGGCGACGGTGTCGGAGTGACGGTAGCCGGCGTCGTCGGTGTACAGACCGGGTTCGAGTGTGTAGATCTGGCCGGGTCGAGCGACCGCGTCGCGGTCGGTGCGGCGCTCGCGGGTCTCGCAGTGGTCGGTCCAACCGCGGTCGACGTAGGGGGGTTCGTGCGCCCCGAGACCGATGTTGTGGCCGACGTGGTGCTGCGCGAGGTCGGTCACACCCTGTTCCTCGAAGTACGACCAGACGGCCTCGTCGACGACGGCGAGTTCGACACCCGGTTCGAGTGTCTCCATCGCGATTGTCTGGGCCTCCACGGCGAGTTCGAAGTGGTGACGCTGTTTCTCGTCCGGGTCACCAACGAACATGGTTCGCTCGAGTTCGGACCGGTAGCCGTCGACGTTCGCGCTCGCACCGGTGACGAGCACGTCACCGGTTTCGAGACGGCGGTTCGCGGTGTGCCCGTGCGGGAGTCGGGTCTGTGGCCCCGAGATGAATCCGGCGTGGACCGGCCCGGAGCCGCGCACCCGCGGAACGTACTGGTCGCCCAGCGTGTCGAGCATGGCACGCGAGGCCTCCAGCGAGGCGCGCTGGCTAACCGTCGCCGGGTGTGCCCCCTCGCGGGCCTCCTCTGCGAGATACCGATGTGCGAGGTTCGCCCACCGGGCGGACTCCCGCACCAGGGCGACCTCGGCGTCGGATTTCTCCCAGCGCATCCGGTCAACCCAGGACTGTGTCTCGACCGCTAGCTCGTCGGTCAGCGGTGGCCCCTCATAGCCCATCACGCCCGGCGGCCCCTCTGCATCCCCGCACAGTTTATCGACACCCAGTTCGGCGAGCATCGCCGCGATGGTCCCGACAGGATCGCCCTGCGGGTAGTCGAAGTAGGTCTCCACCCGGTCGATGCGGGGGTTGGCCGCGACGCGCTCGCGCTCCAGTCGTGGCACCGTCGCCGCGGTCCGATCGGGTGTCACGACGAGCACGGCGGGCCGCTCGGTCTGGATGTGGTGAAAGCCGGTGAGATAGGCCACACCCGTCGCGCCGAACCACCCCGCCGCGTCCGCGTCGGTTTCGGCCAGGCGCTCGCGCACCGTCTCGAGACGGCGCTCGTACTCGCTGTCGGGCAGTGCCGTTGGCAACCCCGGACTGCTGTCCATGGCCCTCGTTCGTGCGGGAGCCGAGTAATCGTTTCCCCCGCAGGGTTGGTGTCCAGTCGTGGCCGAAACCCCCGAGCAACCGCCGACAGAGATGGACAACACTTTGAGACCGTGTGTCTAACCGGCGGGCATGATATGGGTCGACCGCTTGATTAGGTGGACGGGATGAAGATACGTATCGACGATACCCCCGACGAGGAGGCGGCGCGAGCAATCGCCAGCGCACTGTCGACACATCTCGACCGGCCGGTCGACCTGGTGGTCGACGAGGAACCCGTTGCGAGTGCGGGCAACGGTCAGTTTGAGGACCCAGTAATGACCGACCGCGAACAGGCACTGCGCGACGACATCGAGCGCATTCTCTCAGGTGGTCCCGAGCGAGGGCACGAGAAGATCGAGGAACTGGGCAAACTGTTCGTGCGCGACCGTCTCGACCGCATCTTCGACGAGATACGCTACGAGGATGGCACCTTCGCCCGCGCCGACGACGACGAACTCGCCGCCGACGGGATGATAACCGGTGTCGGGATAATAAACGGCCGGACGGTGTTTTTCTCGGCGAACGACTATACTGTCAAGGCGGGGTCGCTGGGACAGATGGGTGTCGAGAAGGAGATACGGATGGCCGAGCGGGCCGTCGAGGCCGGTGCACCCATTCTGCGGCTCATCGACTCCTCCGGCGCGCGACTCAATCTCGACGACCGCGACCCCGGGGACACCCACATGGACCGCTACACCGGCGGCAAGATGTTCTACAACCAGTGTATCCACTCCGGGCAGGTTCCCCAGATCGGTGTGCTCTACGGCCCCGACATCGCGGGGTCGGCGTACATCCCGGTGTTCTGTGACTACCTCATCATGGTCGAGGATATAAGCAGTATGGCCATCGCCAGCCCGGGTGTCGTCGAGGCGGTCACCGGCGAGCAGACCACAATGCAGGACCTCGGTGGACCCGACGTCCACGCCAGAGAGACCGGCAGTGCCGACCGTGTCGCAGCGGACGAGGAGGAGGCCGCCTCGATGGTCCGGGACCTGTTTGGGTATATTCCACAGACCTACACGGGGGAGTTGCCCACACACACGGCTGACGTGCCGGCAGAGAACCCAAAGGAACTCGACCGCATCTTCCCCGAGGACCCCGACGAGCCGTACGATGTCCACGAGGTAATCGACCGCCTCGTCGACGAGGACTCCTGGTTCGAGCTCAAACCCCAGTTCGCGCCGGAGTTGGTGACCGGGTTCGGCCACATCGAGGGGCGCCCGGTCGGGTTCGTCGCGAACCAGCCTGCCGAGAAGAGCGGCGCAATCTTCCCTGACTCCGCCGAGAAGGGGGCCGGTTTCGTCTGGACCTGTGACGCGTACGGGATTCCGCTGGTCTACCTGTGTGATACACCCGGTTTCATGGTCGGCTCCGCCGTCGAGCGACAGGGCATCCTCCAGAAAGGCCGGAAGTTCATCTACGCCACCTCGAACGCCCAGGTCCCGAAGATCTGCACCATCACACGAAAGGCATACGGTGCGGGTATCTACGCGATGGCTGGCCCGTCGTTCGACCCCGACGCGACACTCGCACTCCCCAGCACGGAGATATCGGTAATGGGACCCGACGCCGCCGTGAACGCGCTCTTTGGCGACCAGATGAAAGACATGGACGAGGAGAGTCGCGAGCAGTTCGAGCAGATGATGCTCGATGAGTACGAGAGATACATCGACATCCAGGCACAGGCCGCCCAGATGGAGATCGACGAACTGCTGCCCGCGGGCGACCTGCGCGGACAGCTCGCCGGACGTCTCGAGACCCTGCGGAACAAACGCCGCACCGTCCGCGACCGCCACCACGGCACCGTCCTGTTCTGAGCACCGTCTCTGCTCTCGGCGTGGCCCACGCGGTCAGACAGAACGGGGGAACCGGACCGGAGATGCCGTGCCGTGGCGAAAGCCGTTTTCGTGGGCGGGCAAACAAAAGGTATGCGCGCGGCAGTGTTCAACGGTCCCGGCGAGATTGGTATCGAGGATGTCCAGACCCCCAAGGTAGCAGCACCCGAGGAGGCGGTTGTCCGGGTTACCCACACCGCGGTCTGCGGCTCTGACCTCTGGTTTTACCGCGGTGAGAGCGACCGCGAACCCGGCTCTCGCGTCGGCCACGAGCCGATGGGCGTCGTCGAGTCGGTCGGCGCGGACGTGCGCTCGGTCGAACCCGGCGACCGCGTGCTCGCGCCGTTCGTCGTCAGCTGTGGCCGGTGTGAGTTCTGTCGAAAGGGACTGCACACCTCCTGTGTGAACGGCGATTCCTGGAACGGTGCACAGGCCGAGTACGTCCACGTGACGAACGCCGACGGAACGCTCGTGCGGGTGCCCGACAGCCACGCGGACGACGAGGCGACACTCGAGGCGCTGCTCCCGCTGACCGACGTGATGGGGACCGGTCACCACGCGGCGCTCAGTGCGGGTGTCGGCGAGGGCGACACGGCTGTTGTCGTCGGTGACGGCGCAGTTGGACTCTGTGCGGTGCTTGCGGCCCGCCGACTGGGTGCCGAGCGGATAATCGCGATGGGTCACCACGAGGATCGCCTCGATATCGCCGAGTCGTTTGGCGCGACAGAGACGGTCGCCGAGCGTGGCGAGCGGGCCGTCGAGCAGGTCCAGAAACTGACCTACGGCGGCGCAAACCACGTCCTCGAGTGTGTCGGCGCGGCGAGCGCAATGAACACGGCGATCGATATCTGTCGGCCCGGCGGCACCGTCGGCTACGTCGGGGTTCCCTACGGTGTCGACGAGAACGGTCTCGACGTGTTCTCGCTGTTCTCGGACAACATCACCCTGCAGGGTGGTGTTGCGCCGGTCCGGGCGTACGCCGAGGAACTGATGGCTGACGTGCTCGGCGGAACCCTCGACCCCTCGCCGGTGTTCACCAAGACCGTCGACCTCGACGGTGTCCCGGAGGGCTACCGGGCGATGGACGAGCGCGACGCCGTAAAGGTGCTCGTCAGACTTTGAGAGGTCCGTCGCCTCCAGCCGAGGGGCGGGCACCTCTCAATCGGAGAACTCCGGCGCCCCACCGCGGTCAGTCAGAAACGGCGCAGAGACGTTGTGGCCGCCGAGATGTGCGTTCAGTTTCGCGGCGGCGGGTGACTCCCGGATCTCGGTCTCGCTGTAGCCGGCCGTCTCGAACGGGTCGGTCGCCCAGCGACTCCCGCCGAGATTGAACTTCTGGTGGTACGCCTCGGCGACGTGGAACGTAGAGAGCCGTTCAAGCCGCGTCTCGAGTTCCCCGGAGTCGTACCCGTTCGCGTCGAGGTACGACCGCAGTTTCGCCTGTTGGTCGTTGCCCGCTGTGAAGATGATGTACTGGTACTGGCGCTTGCGCGATTGCTCGTGTGGCGTGTGGGAGTCAAACGCCCGCTCCAGCAGGTCGGCAAAGCCCAGTTGGTCGGGGTCGTAGTCAACTTGCACCACCTCGGTGTGGTCGCCGAGGACCTCGTAGGAGGGGTCCGATTTCGTCCCGCCGGCGTACCCCACCCGGGTCCGGACGACACCGTCGAGTGCACCGAACGCCGCGTCCGGGCCCCAGAAACAGCCGAGTCCGAACGTCGCCGTCCGCGTGTCTGTCGGGGCCTGCCTGTCGTACTCCCGGACCACTGTCGGTGTGAGCGTGTCGGTCTCGGATGGCGCTGTCATCGGACAGTGTAGGTGATACCACCCAATAACGCTGTGGGTCCCCGGGGGCGAGACACCACCGTCTGGTCGGTCTGTGGTCGTCTCCCGTCCGAATCCGTCCTCTCCGGGCGACTTATGATGCTGCTGGCCGAACATCGGGTATGACAGTAGACATAGCACAACCGGACCCACCGGAACTCGAGGCGTTCGACCCGAACGAGTACGAGGACGCAGAGGTGGTCGGTGAGACTGACTACCGCCGCGAGGAACTGGAGACGTTCCTGTCCGACGGCGCCTGGGAGCGTGCCTTCGAGCAGTGGGTCGCGGAGGTTGACCCCGACGCGGAGACGTTCGAGATAATGCGCGATCTGGGCATGTTCGGGCGGTTCGACTTCTTTTGGGACTCCCACGCCGACCGGGTAGGATACCACGCCCCCGGGATTCCCGAGGACTGGAAAGAACGCGGGTACCACCCCGATATCGACTCCTGGCACACCGTCTCCAGCATCAACGCCTCGCTGACCGAACTCGGGCAACTGGTCTGTGACGTGCTGAAAGAGGAGTACATCGACTGGGAGACCGAGTACGAGGCCCCCGACGACCTGCCCGACTTCTGACCCCGCCGGAGCCCTGACCGAATCTGTCTGACTTGGCCGAGGACATCGGATGAGTCTGCTCGGCCCTCGACGCGAACCCGCGGTCTGATCCCGGTGGCCGGGGGATTATACGCGATGACGTGACCAAACCGGCGTATGCACACCTTCCGCGATGTCGAGACAGCGGCGTACTGTCCCCGCAAGCTCTACTACCGGCGCCGGTCGACAGACGACCCCGAGATACCGGACGGGGTCGAGGCGAAACGCGACCTGGCCTTTCGCTACGAGCAGTTGCTCACGGACGACGCGGCGCTGCGGTCGGCACCGGTCGAGGTGACACCGACCCAGTACCGCTCGAGTCTGGGGTGTGTGCGCGCCAGACTCGGTGCGGACTGGGAGCGACTGGTCGACCCGGCCGAACGGGAGGTACTGCTCTCGGGGCGGGACTGCCGGGGCATCGCACACAAGATTCTGGACACCGCGCCACCGTCGGCCGCGCTCGTCTTTACCGGAGAGCCACCCGAGAACGGTGTCTGGCACCCACAGAGTGTGCGGCTAATTGCTGCCGCGAAGGCACTGTCCTGGGAGACCGAAACCGAGGTCGAGCGGGTGTTCGCGGAGTACCCCGCCTACGGTGTCGTCCGCGAGGTGGCGGTCGACACCCGCCGGACCGCGGAGTACCGCGAGGCAGTGCGTATCGCCGACGCTATCGACGGGCCACCGGCACGGACCGACAACCGCTCGAAGTGCGAGGCCTGCGAGTTCAGCGGCGAGTGTGGTG
>ERZ1034569.112-NODE-112-length-29637-cov-19.621358_pt1 | contig 29637 bp, 32 predicted proteins | sample MGYA00520706_ERZ1034569 | MGnify/ENA primary metagenome ERZ1034569 (study PRJEB33760, sample SAMEA4777722) | hypersaline lake metagenome | biome: hypersaline environment; feature: brines | place: Spain | collected 2014-08 | depth 0 m ...
GCTTCACCCACGGGCGCGGTGGCCCGTGGTACTCGCGCTATTTTTATTTATAGAATAACGAACACAGGAGTGGCAAACGGGACACAGTCAGTCACACTGGACGTAGGTGCGCTGGGGACCGATTCGACATCGGTGACACTGGGCGGTGGCGGGTCGACAAACCTGACACTCAGAGTTGGGACCGACACCGGTGATGCAGGTGAGGAGATAGCGACAGTCTCCAGCGCAAACGAGACGACGAGTGCGACGGCGACGGTGCTCACACCGGCACGGTCCGTAGTGAGCAACCTCACGGCACCAACTGATACGGTCGTGCGTGACTCGTCACCGCCGGGCTGTCACAAACTTCCGTTTCACGAGCTGTTCCTCCCGGAGTTCGGAACGGTTCTTGATGTCGATTCGACAATCCTCCCGAGTGACTCCGATAATGTGGCGACCGCACGACTGGAGATGCGTTCTGGTACCACATCGACGTCGATCATAGGCTGAACAGGCGAATACCACGGTCCTCAAGCCGTGGATACGCGCCGTCACAGTCTGAATTTCCGAACAGCTTAGTGTCGCAAGTATCTATATACTATCGGTTCGACGATAGAAGGAGGTCACCACAGAACCGGTCGCGGTCCAGACCGACAGAGCAAGCGGAGTCTCACCAGAGGTTCCGTGGCGACACAGTTAAGTTGATGTACGGAATTGTTCACTATATACCGGAACAGTACATTGGTGATAACAGATGGAAGATACGCAGACGCACATCGAGCGCGTGACCGAGGGCGAGGACCTGACACAGGCAGAGGCAGCGGAGGTCTCCAGGCTCGTGTTCGAGGACGCAACAGAGGCACAGTTAGGCGCGTTACTGGCGGCGTTGCGCGCAAAAGGCGAGACAGAGGCCGAGATTGCGGGGTTCGCCCAGGGGATGCGGGCGGTAGCACGGACGATAGAGCCCGACAGGGCGGGGCTGGTCGACACCTGCGGAACGGGCGGTGACGACCACGACACAATCAACATCTCGACGACCAGCGCCATCGTGGCGGCAGGTGCTGGCATTCCGGTGGCGAAACACGGCAACTACTCAGTATCGTCGAGTTCGGGCAGCGCGGACGTGCTGGAGGAGGCCGGGGTGACAGTTGACGCGGAGCCGCCGGCGGTCGAGGCGGCCATCGAGGAGCGAGGGATCGGGTTCATGCTCGCGCCGGTGTTTCACCCGGCGATGGGGGCGGTCATCGGTCCGCGCCGCGAGCTCGGGATGCGAACAATATTCAACATGCTCGGTCCGCTGACCAACCCCGCCGGAGCGGAGGCGCAGGTGGTCGGCGTATACGACCCGGAGCTCGTCGAACTGGTGGCGCGGGCGTTTACCCGCCTCGAGGTCGAGCGGGCGCTGGTGGTCCACGGCGCCGGACTCGACGAGATTGCCGTCCACGGCGACACCCTGGTCGCCGAGGTAACCGGCGAGGAGATAGAGACCTACACGCTGACGCCGGGCAACCTCGGTCTGCAGCGACACGACATCGAGGCAATCGCGGGCGGGAGCCCCGCGGAGAACGCCGTCGACCTGGAGGCGGTCGTGACCGGTGCAGAGGAGGGTGCAAAGCGCGATATCGTGCTGGCAAACGCCGGTGCGGCGATCTACGTCGGAGGGGGGACCGAGTCCATCGCCGAGGGAGCAGAGCGGGCACGCAACGCAATCGACTCCGGCGAGGCGAGCGAGAAACTCGCGGAACTGCGGGCGGTATCATGACACGGGTCAAGATCTGCGGGCTGACCCGCGAGGCGGACCGTAACGCCGCCGTCGGGGCCGGTGCCGACGCGCTGGGGTTCATCTCAGGTGTGCCGGTCGAGACGCCCCGAGAGCTCGGTGCCCGGGAGGCGGCCGAACTGGTCGCAGGGGTCGAGCCGTTCGTGACGAGCGTGCTGGTGACCGGTCCGGACAGTGTCCAGGAGGTGGTGACCCGCCAGGAACGGGTCGGTGCCGACGTGGTGCAGGTCCACGGCGACCTCCCGCCAGCGTCGGTCGGCGGTCTCCGCGAGCGGGTCGATGCGAGTGTCGTTGTCGCGGTCGACATCGCCAACGAGCGAATCGGGGCGTACGCGGCGGCGGCCGACGGCCTCTTGCTGGATTCGACGACCGAGACGGGGATGGGCGGCACGGGTGAGACACACGACTGGAATCGGAGCCACGAACTGGTGGCGTCGGTCGACAGCCCGGTGGTGCTCGCGGGTGGACTGACCCCGGCGAACGTCGGCGAGGCCGTCGAGACGGTCGACCCGTTCGCGGTGGATGTCTCCTCGGGTGTCGAGACCGACCCCGGGCAGAAGGACCACAACGCAATCAGAGCGTTCGTCACCCGGGCAGCGGGGGCCGGAGCGTGACCTGGGCAGACCGCGAGCAGGTCGATCCCCTGGCTCTCGACACCAGCCGCGAGCGGTTCCGCGAACACGCAGAGGGCGAGCGACCCGTTGTCGTGCGGGTGGAAGCCGACCTCGGAGTAGACATCGAGCCACTGGAGGCGTACGCGGCGCTGACCGGCCGGACGACCGGCGTCACCGGGGCGTCGTACTCGTTCCTGCTGGAGAGTGCCGAGAAGGTGCCCTCGAGTGACCCCGATGGGGCGTTCGCGCCCGATCCGGCGGACCGTCACGCCCGGTTCTCGTTTGTCGGCTACGACCCCGACGCTGTCGTCACCGTCGGCCCGTCCGGGACCGACGTCGAACTGTTCGACGGGCGCTGCGCCGGGTTGCTCGACGGAGCCGGCGAGGATGTCCTCGACGGCCTGCGGGCGGCGATGCCCGACACACGTCTGGCGGGGTTTCCCGACCAGGGAAGACAGTCGCTGTCGGGCGGGTTCGTCGGTTTCCTGGGCTACGACGCGGTGTACGACCTGTGGCTGTCGGAGGTGGACTGCGAGCGGCCGCCATCGGAGTACCCCGACGCACAGTTTGTGCTCACGACCCGGACCCTCGCTATCGACCACGCCAAGGAACGTGTCTCGCTGGTCTGTACGCCGGTCCTCCGGGAGGGTGAAGACGCCGGCGAGCGCTACGACGAACTGCGCGCCGAGGCCGAGCGGGTCGCCGAGTTGCTCCGGGACGCCGACCCCGTCGAGACGGGTGGGTTCGACCGCGAGGAGACGGATGCCGGCGGGCGCGAGGCGTACGAACAGGCGGTGGCAGAGACACGCGAGCACGTGTTCGACGGCGACATCTACCAAGGTGTCATCTCGCGGTCACGGAGTCTGACCGGTGAACTCGACCAGTTGGGGCTGTACGAGTCACTGCGGGCGGTCAACCCCTCGCCGTACATGTACCTGCTCGACCACGACGACCGGAGTATCGTCGGTGCGAGCCCGGAGACGCTGGTGTCGGTCGACAACGACCGGGTCGTGTCGAACCCCATCGCGGGGACCTGCCCGCGCGGCTCCAGCCCCGTCGAGGACCGCCGACTCGCCGGCGAGATGCTCGCAGACGAGAAGGAACGGGCCGAACACACGATGCTCGTGGACCTGGCGCGAAACGACGTTCGGCGGGTCGCACGGCCCGGGAGCGTCCACGTCGAGGAGTTTATGAACGTGCTGAAATACTCTCATGTCCAGCACATCGAGTCGACCGTGACCGGCACACTCGCAACCGACGCCGACTCGTTCGACGCCGTCCGGGCATCGTTCCCCGCCGGCACCCTTGCGGGTGCACCGAAGATACGGGCGATGGAGATAATCGACGACCTGGAGGGAACCCCGCGCGGCCCCTATGGCGGCGGGGTCGGCTACATCTCCTGGGAGGACGACGCAGACTTCGCCATCGTCATCCGGTCAGCGACAGTCGAAGAACTCGATGACGGGACCGGTAACCGTCAACAGGTCACGGTCCGTGCGGGTGCGGGTATCGTCGCCGACAGCGACCCCGGGGCCGAGTACGACGAGACGGAGAAGAAGATGGACGGTGTGCTCGCGGCGATTGAACGCATTGAGGAGGGGAGCTCGCGTGACTCCGAGGGTAAACCGGTCGACTCCGGGGGCGAAACGGCGGGTGAGCGATGAGCGCGGACGACCTGCGAGTGCTGTTCGTTGATAATTTCGACTCATTCACATACAATCTGGTCGAGTACGTCAGCGAGCACGCTGAGACGGAGGTGGTTCGGAACACGGCATCGCTGTCGGAGGTACGGGCGTTCGACCCCGACGCGGTGGTCATCTCGCCGGGACCGGGACACCCGAGAAACAAGCGCGACGTCGGTGTCACGACGGACGTGCTCCGGGAGGTAAGTCCGGAGACACCGACACTCGGGGTCTGTCTCGGACTGGAGGCCGCGGTCCACGCCTACGGCGGGACCGTCGGGCGGGCGCCAGAACCTGTCCATGGAAAGGCGGTCCCGGTCGACCACGACGGCGAGGGGGTCTACACAGGGCTTGACCAGGAGTTCCAGGCCGGGCGGTACCACTCACTCGCCGCGACGGAGGTGCCGGACTGCTTCGCGGTGACCGCTACCACAGCCGCGGATGAGACTGAACTCGTGATGGGGATCCGCCACCGCGAGTACCCTATCTCGTGTGTCCAGTTCCACCCCGAGTCGGTCCTGACGGCTGTCGGTCACGACGTCATCCGGAACTTCCTCTCGAAGGTCGGCGAGTGACCCGAGACCTCTGTCGCCGGTTCGACCGACCAGCTATCCGGTCCTCGCCGGGTCAGGTCGTCACGCCGCGTTTCTTGTCCCCGGGTATCCGGTCGCCGTTGTCGTCGTACACACTCTCGAACGTGTTCGACCCGCCGACATCGTCGACGTACCGCAGGTCCGCCGGGGAGTCGTTGTTCTCGACGGGATAGAGACGTATCTCGTTGTGGACACCGAACCGCAGACCTGCAGTATCAGTGCCGAGGACAGCAACCGCGGCCATCGTCGCGACTACCACTCCGATCGCGACGAGCAGGACAGCGCCGACTGTCGGGCCGATTCCTCGACTGCCCATGCACGCAGATTGCGGTGTCGTACGAACAATCCTGCTGAGTTGATTATTGAATATGATATTCGAGAGTCGTCCGTCGGGGGATCGGTCATCGCGCCTGTGAGCCACGGGTGTGGCTGTACAGTGGTCCCGAGAGGGTGAGCAGCGCCAGCCCGGCGAGCACCACCACGAGTTCGGGGCTGACAGCGAACTCGGCGAGCGAGAGTGAGCGCATCGACGCGCCGGTGAGCACGGCCACCACTGCCCACGGCACCTCCCCGAGGAGGCTGCCGATATAGAACGGGCGCGCCGAGACACCGGCCATCCCCGCGCCGTAGGAGATGGGGTCACCGGGCACCGGGGAGAGGCGAGCCGCGAGCACACCCCGTGTCTCGCCGACGGCGCCGACCAGCTGTTCGCCGGAGCTGCTGACGGTGCCGAACAGACCCATATCGGTGCGGGCGTACCGGCCCAGCAGGTACGGCGGTGTGGCGGTCAGAGCCGCCCCGGCCAGCGCAACTGGGAGCGCGACCACCGGCCCGTACAGGTAGCCGAGCACCACCGCGACCAGCGACATCGGCCACAGCAGAAATGGCCGGACGAGGTACACCGCAACAAGCACGCCCGCGAGCACGACCGGCGTGTCTGCGAGCGCCTCGAGCTCCGCAAGCACCGCCGCCGGCGACACCGCGAGCGTTGCAAGCGCCCCGACACAGAGCAGTCCAGCGACGGCCACCGCCTGTTGTCGGGTCGCTGGATGCATATGTTTGCCGTGTGACCCACGCCGTCAAACCCTTTATGATAGCGACCCGAAGCCGCCTGTGTGACAGACGAGAGTGAACAGAGCCGACTCGACGAACTCGCCGACACCGGTGGGTCCACCGACGGCACAGACTCCGGAGTCGCCCGGACCGCAGACCCCGTACAGGGCGAGGAGACCGACCCAGCAGGCACGACACAGGCAGGCGATGCCACGGAGACGGTCGAGGTGGGTGTGGCCCTGCTCGCCCATCTTGAGGATGCCGAACTGTCGCTCGCGGACGCGGTCGACCGTGTCGAGACGGTCACGACGGACCCGGCGCTTACCCGCGAGATACTCGACACCGCCGAGTTGCGGGGTATCATTGACCGCGAGGACGGTGTCATACAGCCCCGGTCAGGGTCGTTCGTCAGCTTCGAGCGCGACGTTATCCGGCGCGAGGGGGAGTTTACCTGTCGGCGGTGTGGCGCGTCGCTGTCGACCGGGCACTTTGTCCAGTTCGACGCCGGGGAACACGGCCCCTTTGGCTCCTCCTGTATCCGGACGGTCACCGGTCGTGAGTGACCAGTACTCGGTCCTCATGCCGAGAATAGGAGTAACGGTAGTCTGGCCCCGTCCTCGGAGATTTTCGAGTTCTGATGTGCGAACGAGGCCATCTCGGCGAGGATGGCAGATTACGGAAATACAAGGAGAACGCCTCAACCGACGTTCATCGCCCGCTCGACGACCGCCTCCCCGTACAGTTCGGCGAGGTCGTCGTGCTGGTCGGGGCGGTTCTCGTAGACATCTTGAAACAGTGTGATAGGGGTCTGCAGCGCCTGGTAGGTCGCCTCGTCCCACATGCGGTCGGAGCTGATGTCGACATCGACACCGTCGATGCGGACCGTCGCGGTTCGGCTCATCGCGATTGCCCCCTTTCCGGCAGCCTTCGCGGCCTCGAACTCCTCCATTGAGTCGACGATATCGTCCAGACTCGGCACGTAGTCGAGGATGTCGAGCAGTTCCTCGCGGAGTTCGGACTCGTCGAGAACGAGCGTGTCACCGGCGACGGTCAGTTCGTAGCCGGCATCGGTTTCGGCGAGCGAGACGCGGTCGCCGCTGTACACCCGCACGCCGTCCGCCTCCTCGAGCGTGACCTCGCGGCCACCGGCCGAGAGCAGCCAGGACCCCGTCTCGGGCGGCAGGGGGCCTTTGTTCGCCTCGACGACCTGTCCGGGGGTGAGCGACCAGATGCCGAGCATCCCCTTTGCCTGGTTGTCGGTCATCCGTGCGTGGTAGCCGTCAACATCGCGGATATCGTCGTAGGGGCCGTCGACCGCGATGAGACCGGCCGCGCTGGCCGCTCGCGAGGTGTTGTGCCGCAGTTCCGGCCACGAGGGCAGCTCCCCCGTTGGTGTGATGGCGCGCAGGTCTTTCGTGTAGTCGACCTCGCCGTCGACGAGCAGGAACAGTCGCTCAAGATTGTTTGAGGGTTTGCCCATCTCCTCGCGGAGCCGCCCCATCGCCAACTCGGCGGCGCCGCTCTCGATTATCACCGACATCGCGAGACTGCCCGTCTCGAGTCCGTGCTCGTGTTCGACGATGGTAATGAACTCGTCGGCCTTTTTCCAGTCGTCGATGCCGCCGACCTCGGGGATGACGAACCCGTCTATCTGTTCGACCGCGCCGTTCTCGGGGTCGGCGATCTGTCGCATGTGCTCGAACCCCTGGTACCGGGTGCCGGGGCTGTCGCGGTGCCAGACCACGCGAGGGTGGATCTCGCCGGGGAACCCGGCGCCGTGCTCTGCGACTACATCGACGATGTTCGCCGCACCCTCGTCTCGCATCGAGGGGGCGGTGGCGTCCTCGTTGTCTGGCACCCAGACGTCCGGCGCCTGCATCCCCCGCAGTCCCGCCGCACTCCGGAGCATCTTCGCGGAGTCGTCCTCACCCTCGACCGCTGTCGGCGAGGTGAAAAACGTCCGCACGAATTTCCTGTCGTGAGTTCGCTCGTCGACACTCATGTTCACACGGAGAGTCGGGTGAGCGCCTGTTTTAGGTTTCGGTCCTGTCTCCGGCGTTTCTCCGGAGGGTCCCGTCTCCGGCGTCTCTCCGGAGAGCCGACAGCTCGGCGGTCAGGTTCGCACCGAGATGCTCACCACTGGGCGACCGTTCTCGTCGGGAACGAGGCGCAACACGAGCTGTACCGCGCCGGTGTGGCCGTCGAGACGGAACTCCTCGTCCCCCTCACGGACGAGCGGGGCCTCGACGAACCGGCTGTGCCCGACCCGACCGGGGAACCGGTATGTGACCTGCGTGAGAGCCTCCCCGGACACCCGCTCGAAGGTGACGTGTGTTGGCGCCCGACTGGCATCGCCCGCACCCGGCAGTGTCACCTCGAGCAGTCGTTGGGGAGGTGGGGTCCCGGTGAGCGCCAGCGCCTCGTTCTCGTAGAGGTCGACCGCGGCCGTGTCGACCTGTTCGACGATAGAGGCGGTTTCGGTCTCGCCACGCGCCGTTGCGCCCTCGTCGACCCCCGCGGCTGCCAGCCCGAGAAGTGCTACCACCAGCACCGCTGCGAGCACGTACCGTATCACACGTGACGCTGGGCGCGCCATCACAGTTAAACCCCCGCACAGTTCTGCTGGGCGATACGACACACCACACCGACTCTCTCCCTGGGGCGGCGGCTATCGGTCACTCCGGGTGGTCGTGGTCGGCGACGAACGCCGCGAGGACCTCGACAGACTCGCCGGGGCAGTCGCCTTGTACCGCCTGTACACGAACGAACCGGCATCGAGCCCCCGGAGCTCCTCGGTCGGCCGGTCGAGCAACGGACGAACTGCATCGAACGCCGGCCCCTGCCGGAGTTCATCACTCTCTCTGTCGAAGACGACAAACCCGTCGTCGGCGAGTTCCGGCAACAGGATGTGGTAGAGCTCGTAGCAGACGCTCTCGTGGGCCTCACCGTCGAGGCTCTCGTCGGACCGGAGAACCGGGTCGGCGGTCCGCGGGTTCTTGTTCCGGAGTGCGCGGAGTATCCGCCATGGCTGTGCCGTGAGCACCTGCTCGACTGTTCTGTTGCTCATCCCGGTGACCAGACATTGACGTGGTATATCCAGTGCAGTAACATTCGTGGCCCGGGGGTGGCCGCCGGAGCGCTCACTCCGGCTCCCCCGGTTTCTCCACCTGTGTGACGACAACGTCCCAGTCCGGATGTTCGGGGCCGTTACGGGAGGCCCAACCGCCCCGGACCTCAACATCACCGCTGTGGGCCTGGCGGAGGAGGTCTCGCAGACCCGTGTGGAACTCCTCGGCTGTTCCGACCTCGTCGGTCATCGCTCACCACCTGCTGTCCAACCGCCGCCCGTTGTCGGGGCGGGAGAGGGTGTGACCACAACAGGTTCCACCCATGTGTCGGCCCCGCCTGTGTGGGTTCCGTGTCTGACGGGGCTTGACTGGTATCGTCTGTTCCCGCTCTCTACCACCGCCGATAGCGACCTGTATCCGGGCTGTGTTAGACTCATCACGTACACAGCGTGTCATAGAAACCTTCGCACGGTCTGTCTATCCAAGTCTTGTCAGGAGCCGCGTGCAAGATGGAGCGCGCGAGTCTTGCACGAGAACTCGGTTTGGTTAACGTAGTATGACCAGTCGATACAGAGTGAGCAGTCACCACCTGGATATCCTCTCTATCAGTAACTCACTACGAGTACGTCACCAGGCAAGGTTTCCGGTCAGGTTTCAAGCGAGTCGATGCCGGTAATTTCAAACCGTGCCCCGCCGGTCTCACTCTCAGTTACGGAGATGTCCCAGCCGTGACCCTCACAGATCTGTTTGACGATTGCCAGTCCGAATCCTCTCCCGTCATGACTCGTGGTATGGCTGCTGTTGAACACGTCCTTGCGGTTTTCTTCCGGGATGCCTGGGCCGTCATCAGCTACATAGAATCCGCCCTCATTGTCGAGGACTCCAACGGTCACCGTCACTGACTCATCCCCATGTTCGATAGCGTTGCGAAACAGGTTTTCTAACACCTGTTTCAATCGCCCTCGATCTGCGGCGAGTGTTGCGTGCCGATCAATGGTAATTGTTGCATCACCCGTTTCGACGGTACGCCAACACGCAGACACGGTGTCTTTGAGTAGTATTTGCTCCCGCTCACCGACTGTATCCCCCTGCCGAGCCAGCGTCAGAAGGCCGTCGATTAGCGCGTCCATGCGGGACAACGCCTCCGTCACATCTGCAAGGTGGTCACTTTCGCACTCCTGTGCAGCGAGGTCCGTGCGTAACTCAGCAATGTTCAGCGGGTTGCGAAGGTCGTGTGAGATGACGCTTGCGAACTCGTCAAGTTGCTCGTTCCGGCGCTGGAGGTCGCGCTCGCGCTCTTTTCGCTCAGTGATGTCGTGAGAGGTCACAATAATGCCCTCGATGTCGGGATCATCCAGCTTGTTCACCCCGCGGGCTTCGATCCATCGCCACTCGTCGTCTGTAGTTTCGACCCGTAACTCGGTCGTGACTTCATGAGTCTCTTTTTCCAGTACCGTGATGAACAGATCCATTATTTGTTCCTGATCCTCTGGGTGCACATAATCAAATCCTGTCTCCCCCTCCGCGTTGAGCGGCAAGAACTCAGACTCACCACGGACAGTGGCATTATGAAATTTAATTGTCCCGTCTGAATCGACAACTGCAATAGTGTCAGAGGTTTCCTCCACGTAAGTCTTGTACTGAGCGAGTTCCTTTTCGCGCTCTTTTCGCTCAGTAATATCCCGGGTGTTGATCACGTAGCCTTCGACAGCAGGATTATCGAGTTGGTTATGCCTGCGGGCCTCCATCCAGCGCCACGAACCGTCTGCGTGTTGAGCACGGTATTCGACTGGTTTTTCTTGCTCTCTAACGGCGTTGTGCTGTTTAAACCAGTTTTGAAAGGCGTCGCGGTCATCTGGATGGATATTCTCCCACGCAATATCGCCGATGGTTTCTTCGGGGTCGTATCCCAAAATGCGTTCGACAGACGGACTCTGATACTGGATTCGCTCATCAGTATCAACGACTGAAATAATGTCGTTCGACTCCTCGACGAGGGCATGGAATCGATCCTCACGTTGCTCTCTCTCTCGTTGACGCGACTCTTGACGAAGAGCATTGGTGATTAGTCGTCCAGCGATGTGGAGTATGTCCACGAACTCCTGCTCCCATACGTCTTGAGAGTCGACCCAATCGAACCCGACAAACCCCACGAGTTCCTGCTCTGATATCATCGGCGCTGCAATTAAGGAACTAATATTCTGTTCTTGGAGTACCTCTTTTTCTGTACTTGCTTCTTCGGGGAGTGCAGATACGTTGGGTATGCTTATTGTTTCGAAATTTTTGAGTTGTTCCATCCACCACGGGAACGTTTCAAGCGGGATGTTCTGCAGCGAGTCAATCTGCGGGGTGACACCGTCGGCGCACCACTCGTGAGTGTAGCTGAGCGTACCTTCTGTTCGATCAATCTGGAAGACGTAGGTTCTGTCGGCGCCAACATGGGTTCCGAGCTGTTCCAGTGCCTGTTCGATTCGGTTATCAATGTCTTGGTGTTTGGATTCCAAGAGCTTGATTGAAACTTCGATCAGTTCCGTCCGGAGGGACTGATACCGTTCTTGGGTCTCTGTGAGTGCTTCGCTGGTTTGTTTCCGCTCAACTGCGTTAATAATCCGGTTTGCGAGCAATGCGTACTGTTCGGAGCTACTCTTTTTTTGCAAATAGTCGGTCACTCCAGCCGAGATAGCCCGCCCGGCGACCTCTTCACTTCCCTTGCCAGTGAACAGAATAAACGGTATTTCGGGCCACTCGTCACGGACAGTCTGGAGAAACTCAATGCCGTTTCGACCGGGCATGTCGTAATCGGAGACGATACAATCAGGTGAGCGATCTCTGAGGCTATCGATGCCCTCTGACGCACTCAGAGCGGTATCGACGACAAAGCGGTCATCCTCACGTTCAAGAAGGGTTGCTGTCAAGTCCGCAAATTGGGCGTCATCATCGACGTGGAGAATCCGTATTGAGTGTTGCTGCATTGTGATGAACGTCGTCAGGGGGGAAAAAAAGGTTGTGGGTGAGTAGCAACGGAGAGTGCCACCGTGCCAACTGTAATCTCTATATCTTGCATACCATCTCAGATACTACTCGTATTTAGTAGTTTTTCTCCGCACAGTACACAGCTCTCCTCCCCAGCTAAGACTGATTCTATGACACACTACGTACAGGCAAGCTTCCGGGAGGCAGGACCCTGCTACTGTGTATACAGGAGATATAACGTGCAGCACCGCAGGAGGATTGCCGGACGAGATACGGGCGGGTGGCCGGACCCGAGTGACAGACAGCCGATGTGTGTCCGGTGGGCTGTCGGATCCGGGGTCCGGCGTCGATACTCGCGCGTGCGCAGATTTATGTCCGACCAGAATAGAACTCAGACAACGATGCCGGAGGGATGGACCAGTCTGGTGAGAGGAGCGTCCGGAGGTATCAGCCGGGAGACCGGGGAGCGTGGTGTCGCAGTCGACGACCGGTCCCCGGGGGCGGTGTGCGGCGGTATCGAGGAGAGTACCACAACTCTCAGACGGGCAGACGGTCCGGGTATCGGCGCTCTCGGAGCGATGCACGACACCCACGACCTGCTCGGACCGGTCGAGATGCCTGCAAGCAACGCGCGGGTCGAAAACACGGCCAGCGAGGGGGAGCAGGTCCTCGACCTGAATCTCGGCGGAGCGTCCGGGTTCACACGGGCATCCCCACTCAAATTCGCGGGCGAGGGGTCGCGTCACCTGACCGGACGGGTGCCAGGTATCGACGGGGTGGCGCGGTGACCGACGTCCGGGTCGCGGGTGTCGGAATGACGCCGTTTGGTCGGCACACGGAGCGGACAGGTCGTGACCTGTTCGCCGAGGCGACCGCGCGGGCGTTCACCGACGCCGGCGTCGAGCGCGGGGCCGTCGAGGAGGTGTTTTTTGGTAACTTCATGGGTGAGTTCGCCGAGACCCAGGGCCACCAGGGACCGCTCGCGGCGGAGGTTGCGGGCGTTCAGGCGCCAGCGACGCGGCTCGACAGCGCCTGTGCGTCGAGTGGGGCGGCGGTCCGGTACGGTGTCGAGCGCATCCGCGCGGGTGCCGACGTCGTGCTGGTCGGGGGCGCAGAGCGAATGAACAACCTCTCGACGGCCGGCACAACGGAGGCGCTCGCCGCGGCCGCCGACGCGCTCTGGGAGATCCGCGCCGGACTCACCTTCCCGGGGGCGTACGCGCTGATGGCCAACCGGTACTTCGAGCGGTTCGGCGGTGACAGGGAGGACCTCGCACACATCTCGGTGAAGAACCACGCGAACGCCGTCGAGAACGACCTCGCACAGTACCAGCGCACACTCACCGTCGAGGAGGTGCTGAACGCGACCAGTATCAGTTCGCCGTTCGGTCTGTACGACTGCTCACCGATCAGCGACGGGGCGAGCGCGGCGGTGCTCGTGAGCGAGTCGTTCGTGACGGCACACGATCTTGACGCGCCGGTGCGGATCACCGGCACGGGCCAGGGGAGTGATACGTTCGCGCTGCAGGACCGCGAGTCGATGGTGCGGACACCCGCCGCAGAGCGGGCCGGTGAGGCGGCGTTTGCCGAGGCCGGTATCGGTCCCGGTGACGTCGATGTCGCGGAGGTTCACGACTGTTTCACCGTCGCGGAGGTGCTCGCGCTGGAGGCGCTCGGATTCTACAACCCCGGCGAGGCGATCGGGGCGGCCAACCGGGGTGAGACCACCATCGACGGTCGTCTGCCCGTGAACCTCTCGGGTGGACTGAAAGCAAAGGGCCACCCGGTCGGGGCCACCGGTTGTGCACAGATATCGGAGTTGACAAAACTGCTGCGGGGCGACCACGTCAACAGCGACGCGGTTCCGGACGCCGAGGTCGGTGTGACACACAACGCCGGTGGCACCGTCGCCAGTTGCGTCGTCCACGTGCTTGAGGTGGACCGATGACACGCGACGCGGGGTTCGACGACTTCCTCGATGCCGTCGAGGCGGGCGACCCGTACTATCTGGTCGACGACGACGGCGGGGCACATCTCCCGCCGATGCCCCACGACCCCGTGACCGGCGAGGCGGGGTTGACCGAGCGGCCGGTCCCCGAACCCGGTGAGATTCTGACCCACACAACGACACAGATCGCCGCACCGCAGTTCGAGGACGACACCCCCTACGTCACCGCCGTCGCCTCGTTTGGACCTGTCAACATCACCGGCCAGCTGCGGGATATCCCACCCGAAAACGCCGAGATCGGACAGGCGGTCACGCTCGGTGTGGACCGCTCGGAGACACGCGACGAGCGGGTGCTCGTGTTCTATCCGGTGTGAGACTGGCGACTGCGCCCTGTGCTCGTGACAGCGGTCAGTCGTCGTCGAGGCGCTCGCCGTCGAGTGCCTTGTCGCGGAGGCGTCGGCAACGTTCACTGTTTGCGGTCAGGTCGGGGACCGGTACCGGGTTGTTGTCGTCGTCGACGGCGACGAAAATAAAGTACGAGTCGGTTGTCTCCTCGCGCTCGCCGGTTCTGGGGTCCTCCCGAAAGGCAGTGAGTCTAACGCGGATGCTCGTCGTTCCGGTCGCGTAGGCGTAGGACTCGATGACACAGGCGTCACCCCGGGGGACAGGGCGGGTGAAATTGAGCTCGTTGATGCGGGCGGTGACACAGTTCTCCCCGGCGTGACGCATCGCCGACATCGCCCCAATCTCGTCCATCCACTTCACCACGATGCCGCCGTGTGCGTTGCCGTAGTTGTTCGTGTTGCCGGGCTGTACCCGCTCGCGGTTCTCGATGTACGTGTCGCTGATGCTCGCCACGTGCAGGCTGAGGGAAGCAGAGACAAAAGCTCACCGGGCGACACGAGCTCTCTCCGGTCGTGCCCGTCCTCACTGTCGTCGTCGGTCTGGCAGGTGTCTCGGGTCCAGTTCCGGTATCGCGGTGAGACTCAGCCTTCGAGTGTCTTGCGCACGGTGACGAACTCGAGGTCGGTGTCGTCGATACTGCGGGTTCGGGACTCGAACGGCTCATAGCCGAGCGACTCGTAAAACGCCTGTGCGTTCAGCGACGAGACAACGGTCAACTCCGACAGCCCCATCATCTGACCGCGGGTTTCGAGCTGTCCGACCAGCGACGACCCAAGCCCCTCGCGGGCGTGTTCGGGGGCGACAAACACCGCGTCGATCCTGGCCTCGTCGGTGTTGAGAACGCCGTACCCCGCTGGCCCGTCCGCGGTCTCGGCAAGCAGGACGACAAACTGGTCGTTCACTATCGCCTGTTTGAACGCCGGGAGCGCCCCGTTGGTCGGCCGCCAGGCCCGTATCTGCGCCTCGCTGTAGGTGTCGGCGGTGGCCTCGATTGCGGCCTGTTTTATCCCCAGCACGTCCGGCGCGTCCTCGGGTTCGGCCTGCCGGAACTGGAGTTCGCCCGACTGACACATACTGTCTGTTCTCTGTGTGAGTACAAGAGTGTTTGCCGACCCGCTGTCCGGACTGGCGTCAGTCGAACAGGTCGACGGTCGTGTCCGTCGCGATCCAGGCGTCGGAGTTTTCCTGTTCGACGAACACGACGCGGTCCTCGGAACACCGATGTGCTGTCACGGCCCGCTGTTCACTGTCCTCCTCTCTATCGCCGGCGGTCGGTCGCCGGTTTGGTGATCCCATTGTTCTATTTAGGTCGACCTAAAAATAAAACCGTTTCGGTCGGCGCGGGTAACAGCCCACGTTTTAGTGCGTTGCACCACTACGATGGGTATGAGCGACACGAGCCCGGACCCGGATATCACAGAGCTGCTTGCGGATCTTACACAGGAGCTACGCAGCCTCCAGCAGGAGGTCGAGCCCGACAGGGACCGCTCCCTGCGGCGGGACCTCGCCCGCCTCACCAGTGAGGTGGCGATTCCGGGGTTGATTCTCCTCCTGAAGACCAACATCCAGGTGCTACAGCTGCTCCGGCGGGCGATCCGCATCGCCGACGGGCGGAACCCGCGACAGAGCCGGGAGACCGGTGAGATGCGAAAACGCGCCGAACAGCTCGGGCAGGTCACGTTGGCCCAGCTCGACAACGTGCTCTCGGAGCTCCAGGGCGCCGTCGAGGAACGGCCGGACAGCGACAGAAGCGTTCAGCTCATCGAGGAGGCCCGTAACATCCGTCAGCAGATACAGGACGAACTCAACACCGACGGCGAGAGCATTGAGGACGCCGACGAGGTCGACATCGACGTCGAGGCCGAACTCCGGGCGCTGAAAGACGACCTCGACGACCAACCCGACACCAGCGGGAACGGCGACGGCTCGACCGGTGACGGCGACAACAGCGACGGATCGGACGACCGCAGGTGACCGACAGACGATTTTACGTCACTCGGAGAGACAGACGGTACAGAACGGGAACTACGTGGCAGTCAGGCGGTGACAGCTCACGCACGACCGTATCAGAAGAACTGAAACAGGTCGTCCCGGTTCGCCTCGTGGAGATGCTCGCGGACGGCCTCGTTCAGCGCCGCGATGTTCCCGCGTCTGGCGGTGACCGGTGCGACTGTCTCCTGCCACTGCTTCCAGGGGGGGAACATTCCGAACCGGTCGGCGATCGCGTCGAGTCGCTCGTCGCGGTTGTCAACCTTGTCCATCTTGTTGACCGCGAGCACCGGCGAAACCCCGACCTCCCGCATGAATCCGAACAGTTCGACGGTGTGTGGGACCGACTCGGGACCGCTGTGCCGGTCGATTATCTCGACGGCCGCCGACCCGTCGAGCACGACCACTCCCGCGAGTATCTGCTCCGCGTGTGTCTCGATGTACCGGACAATGTCGGTCTTTATCTGCTCGCGGACATCCTCAGGGACGCCTTTCATGAACCCGAACCCCGGCAGGTCCGTTACGACGAAGTCGGGGCCGACCCAGTCGTAGTGGTTCGGCTCCTGTGTGACACCGGGGCGCTGGCCCGTCGTGAACTCGTGACCCGTTATCTCGCGCATCAGGGTCGACTTGCCGACGTTCGACCGCCCCGCGAGGACGATCTCCGCGCTCCTGTCGGGCCGTGTCTCGAACATACCTCCCCTTCGTGCCCACGGGTTTAGTCGCTCCCGGAACGCTCGCGTCGACCGCGGAGTCTCTGCGGGCGGGGGTCGCGTGATTCGACAGCGTTTATTCTGATCCACCGCGATATGCCGGTGATGGACTGTATCGCACACCGCGGGTTCGGCGAGGTCAACCCGGAGAACACGCTCGCGGCCGTCGAGAGCGCAGTTGCGACCGGCGCGGACGCCATCGAACTGGATATCCGCCGATGCGGGTCGGGCGACCTGGTCGTGGTCCACGACGAGACCGTCGACCGCGTGACCGGCGCGTCCGGCGCGGTGTCGGAGCTCTCGGCGGCCGCTCTCGGGGAGCTCTCGGTGCTGGGTTCCGGTGAGGGGGTGCCCCGACTCGGCGCCGTCTGTCGGGCGACACCGCCGGACGTTCGCCTGAACCTCGAACTGAAAGAGCGCGGCATCGCGGCCGAGGCTGTCGGGACTGCCCGCCAGCACGGCCACGAGCCGATCATCTCCTCACAGTCGACGGCCGCGCTGGCCGAGGTAGAGAGTGTGCCTCGCGGGTACGTCTTCCACGACGAACCGGAGCGGAGACTCCGGGAGGCGACTCACATACACTGTGCCGCGGTACACCCTCACTGGCATCTCTGCACGGAGTCGTTTCTGGCTGCCGCCCGCGAGCGCGACCTCGCGGTCCGTGCCTGGACGGTGACCGAACAGACTGTCACAACAGACCTGGCAAGCGTCGGCGTCGACGGCCTCATCGCCGATGCACCGGCGTACTGCGGGGTCGGACGCGACTCGGGGCCCTGAGTTTCCAAAGGGCTTTTTACATCCTTTCCCGAGTGACACACGATGGAAGCAGTCGGGGCCCTCACAGAGGCGCTGGAGGGGTCGCTCACGAATCTGGAGCCGCCGCAGTTCCGGAGCCGTGTCCTCGGAGCGGTCGGTGAACGGCCGCTCCTCCCGGGGGTGCTCACTGTCAGGGTGGCCCGCAGAATCGATGCCGCTGTGGACGTACAGGCCGCGGCCGCCCGCGGTGCCGGCGCCCAGATGTGCTACGAGGGTCTCGAACTCACCCGCTCGGTTCTCCGGACCGAGCCCTGGGAGGACTCCGACGGCACGGAGAGCTACCACCAGGACCTGCTCGTCGCGGAGGTGCTGGTCTCGCAGGGGTTCAATCTGCTCGCCAAAACCGGTGTCGTGACCGACGCGGTCGCCATTGTCCAGCGGTTCGGGCGAACACAGACCAAACTTGAGGACCTCGGGCACCGCCACGACGAGGACCCACTCGAGGTGGAGGTGCTCGAACTCGCGGTCAACGCCGGCGCGGACCTGGCGATGGACGGCCTGTCGTCGTCCGTCCGCGCCCACAGCGGTGCCATTGCGCGGGAACTGCTTGAGTACCCACTCCCTAACCCCAACCAGGTCGGTGCCGTCGACGACCAGCTTGATGCACTCGCCGCCGACGCCCGCGTCGCCGGTCCGAACCGGTGACACCCGCGCGAAACCGAAACGTTCACAACCAGTTCCCGGCTACACGAGTCTGGGCCTGGGTAGCTTAGCGGTAAAGCGCGTCCTTGGTAAGGACGAGACCCCGGATTCAAATTCCGGCCTAGGCTCTCTGCTCTTACACCACGCCCAGAGGAGTCAGGGTCGGAACGCGTTCTTTGGACCCTCGTCTCTCCAGTCTGGCAGAACGTGGTTACCCTCGGTGTGAACGACCGAGGAGACAGCAATCTCCGCTCTATCCTCGGGGGAGGACAGAACCGCTCGGACGCTTTGTCTCCGGCACCCGACTGTAACAGCGCTACATAAACCCATCTCTATAGAAAGGTTTATATAGAACCGCGAGCATAGACTTAGATGGAATCAAGGTGATCAGCCATGGCAAGTTCGTGGCTACAGAACACTGGATTCCCGAGTCGACTGTTCGAAACCGGTAGTAACGACTACGAACTGTACGAGGAGGACGACGAGTTCGTCCTGAGCGTCGAGATGCCAGGGTTCGACCCCGGCGAGATCGACGTGGCCTGGGACGACGGTGTCCTCAATATCGCCGCCGAGCGCGAGAACGAGGCGCGGGGCGAGCGCAAGACCTACCATCGGCGGTTCCGGTTCCCGAAGAGCGTCGATGACGACGATATCACGGCCCAGTACAACAACGGCATCCTCGAGGTTCGACTGCCGGTGATATCGGGAGCCACCACCCGCGGCACGGAGATCGAGGTGCAGGCCTGACGCCGGTCGAGCCCGGCGTACCGACCGACAGCCGTCTTTTTTCCCCCAATAAGAACAACGGGACCCAGGCTCAGTCGGCACTGACCGGTCTGTTGGCCCGGACCTCCTCGGCCAGGCGGTCGGCAAACGCGAGCCGGAGTTCCCGCGTGCGCTCGGGCGACAGGTCACCGTGTGTGTCGAACTCGCGGGTCAGCGGTTCGAACGCGGACACGTCGAACCCCATCATCACCGCCTCGGTCACGAACTCCTCGTAGCGCCGCTGAAGCCGGGTGGCCCACTCCTCCGTGTCCTCGGCGTACGACCAGAGCTGGCCCTGGTACGGGAGGCTGTCGTACGCCCGCCAGCGGTATACCTCCGGGCGCGAGCTGGCGGCCAGGCGCGACCCCTCGAAAAAGGGCGAGGAGTTGACCAGCGCCAGCGCGGGGTCGAGCGCCGTGAGCAGGTTGAGCTGGTCGATCTCCCTGCCCGGGAGCTGTTCGAAGTGAACGTGCGTGCCCGCACACCGTCGCACACACTCGAACTCGTCACCGATGACGCGGTCCTGGATGCGGGTCCGTTCCCTGTCGAGGTCCTCGATACCGCTCTCGCTCCCGTCGAGCGGTGTCCCGAGCGGAACCAGCCCCTTCCCTCGCCGCCGGCAACGGCGAGCACACGACCCAGTCGGTCGTACAGTTGCTCGCGCAGGTGGGCCGTGCTCTCACAGGGGGCTGTCTTCACCTCGAGCAGTGGCTCGACGAACTCCCGCTCGACCCCCGGCGCGGCGTCGACCAGCGTCCCGGGCTGCGTGAGTCGCCCCTCGCTATCTATCACCCAGTACTCGAGTTCGATACTCCGCCTCAACCCGGCTCCCGTTCCGGGTCCCGCCCTCCCGGGCTGGTCTGGGTCGGTTGCTCCGGTCATCGCTCGTGACTGTCCGCGGAACCCGTCGCAGACTGACCAGTCCGATCGCGCCCAACAGAGACCAGCGCTCTTTCCGGTTCAGATGTCCCGTGACCACCGTTTCCCATACTAACTGTACGTTCGTGGTGATACAGATAACTCCTTTGTACATACACCTTATAATAGTTTGAATACACCCACAGACGCAGTACAGTCACACGGACAGCATCAGGACGAGAGGGACCGGGCCGACTGGTGTCTCTCCGCGGTGTGCGGTCGAGAGTGGCAACCGTACACCGGAGCGGTGACCTGTCGGGTTGAGCACTCAGTCGATGTGGTCGAGCACACGCTCGTACAGGTCTCCAAAGGCCGGTGTTGTTCGTGACCGGGGTCGCGACAGATCGATGTCGATTACCTCGGCGATTCGGCCGGGGTTTTTTTCCATCACGACCACCCGGTCTCCCAGTTTGATCGCCTCCTCAATGTCGTGTGTCACGAACAGGACTGTCTTCTGTGTCTCCTCGTGGATGTCGAGGATGTTCTCCTGGAGACGGCGTCGGGTCTGAGCGTCGACGGCACTAAACGGCTCGTCCATCAGCAACAGCGATGGGTCAACCGCGAGCGCACGGGCGAGTGCGACACGCTGTTTCATGCCACCAGAGAGTGACTTCGGGTAGCTCTCGACGAACCCCTCGAGCCCGACGAGATCGACGAGCCGTTGGGTCCGCTCGCGCTGTTTGTCTGCCGCAACATCGAGTTGTTCCATCCCGAACCGGATGTTGCCACCGACGGTGCGCCAGGGAAACAGGTGGTACTCCTGGAACACGATGCCCATGTTCATCTGCTCTGTCGTCCGCTCGGGGCGAACTGTTCCCGTTGTCGGCTGCTCGAAGCCGGCGACGATGCGAAACAGTGTGGTCTTGCCACACCCCGACGGACCGACGAGACAGACGAACTCACCCGGGCTGACCTCGAAGCTGACGTCCGCGAGCGCCTGGACGGTCCCTCCAGGGCTGTCGTACTGTTTTCCGACACCCGCGAGTTCGAGCCGATTACCGCTCGCCTGACCTAGTGCCATCGCAGTAGCCTCCGCTGTATCCATCGAAACAGCGTGTCGATCACGAGAAATGTAAGGCTCAACAGAAGAATGTACGCGATCACGGTGTCGACCTGTAGATTGTTCGAGGCTCTCTGGATCCGTGCACCGATGCCGGGAACACCAAATATCTCGGCGGCGACCACGAGCATCCAGCTCCGGCCGATCGAGGTCCGGATTCCGGTCAGGATTTCCGGGGACGCGGCAGGTAGCACGACCGATCTGAGCAGTCCGAGATTGCCTGTGACGCCGAGACTGCGTGCGACATCGAGCAGATCGGTCGAGACACTCTCCACGCCGCCGTACGTCGCGTAGAAGTTGATCCAGAACGCGCCGATCGCGATAATAAACGCAGCACCGGTGTCGTTGATGCCGAACCACGCGATCGCAAAGCCGATCAGTGCGAGCGGCGGCACCGGTCGTAACAACCGAACAACAGGTGCCCAGATATCGTCCAGCAGTCGACTCCAGCCGAGGGCGAGCCCGGTACCGATACCGAGTGTGGTTCCGACGACCGCACCCGGGATCCAGTGACGGAGACTCTGTCGCAGTGCGGTCGGCATCTCGCCGCTCGACATCTCCTCGGAGAAGCTCTCGGCGACGGCCGGCGGTGACGGCAGAACAAACGCAGGCTGGGACAGAGAGACAACCCACCAGACCAGCAGAAACGCGAACAATCCGCTGATGCCGAGGCCGAGCCGTCGGTAGTCGTAGGTCACGAGTCGGCGTCGCACGGAGAGGTCTCCCTCGGCCGACTCCGTGCCCCGGTCGATCTCGAACTTTGGGTCGGTTGACATCAGAGACTGTCGTAGCTCCCGTAATCGAAGATCTCTGTCGCGGTGAGCTCCTGGTCAATCTGTCCCAACTGGTTGATAAACGACGCGAACGTCTCGGTGCCTCCCTCGATTTCGCGCGGATCGCTGATGAAGTTCGAGATCGGTCCGTCGAGCGCAACCCGGGCATCCTCCTCCGGGATACCGATTCCGTTTTCCACGATCCTGGCGGTCTCGTCCGGGTTACTGTTGATAAACTCGGTCGCTCGAACGTGTTGCTCGAGAAATTCGACGGCAAACTCGGAGTCACGCACCTCGTCGGTCATCAGTACGACTGCTCCGGGCTGGCCGCTCATAATCTCACCGGCAGGCTTGAACAGTTCGACCGGCGAATCCTCCTGCTGGACACGCGTGAGCACCGGCTCGAGCACCGAGGCGCCGTCGACCTCACCGTTTGCGATCGCTTGGAACAACGGGTTCGCACCGCCGAGTTCGGTGATATCCGCGACAGAACCCGGTTCGACACCGACACGCTCGCGCAGCCAGAACCGCAAGAGAACGTCCGGTGTCGACCCCTGTGGAAACGCGCCGAACTCGAAGGTCCCGTTTTCTGCCGCCCAGTCGTCGAACGCGGTCTCGTCGCCGGCGGCCTCCCAGCGTCTGATAAACCCCTCGTGGGCCATTATCGCGTTTGGCTCGGTCACGTTCGCCGCCGTGACCTTCGCAGCGATCCCACGGTCGATGGCGTTGAGCGCCGGCACAATCCCGAGCAACGCGACATCGAGATCGCCGCTTCCAAACGCTCGGACCATGGGTGTCCCGTTTTGAAACTGCTGTGGGTCGACCTCTCTGTCGACACCGTCAAGATACCCCTGGTCGTCCATCACGAACCATTGCAGATCAGGGTACACCGGCAGATAGCCGAGACCAATCTGGTTGCCGCCGCCACCGCCGAGACACCCTGCGATTCCCGCGGTTACACCGACACCGACACCGGCTAGATACTGTCGACGGGATGGGTGACTGACCTCGTTCACGTATCATGTAACCGCGCCGATTACAAAATAGTACTGATTCACCGTTGTCCGCCAGCGCGCAATCGTCGGAGCGGTAACGGCACGGAGTCGGGCCGCTCGTCACCGGACTGTCGTCCGGTTTCTCGCGGCCCTCTGCCTTAGTTACGTGTCGGGTGTTGTGTTCACGTACTTCTGTCCGTCAGTATCAAGACCGGGTGGCCTCGCTGGCCGTCACCGGCAACGCTCGTACACCTTGTCGTCCACAGGTTTCTCAAACCAGGTGTTCGTGTCGAACACCGGCGTGTTGCCGTCACCGGCGTCGTCCGGGCCGACAGTCTCGTACGCGTCAGCGATGTGCGTGTTCTCTGTCGGCCACCGCCAGTCGGTCGGCACGGTCACGAGCCGCGGGTCACCGATGCCGATGATGTTGTTGTTTCCGCTGGGTTCCATCGTCAGATTGAACGGGAGTCCGGCACCGTGCTGTCTGTCGGCGTCGATTGGATTGTCCGGGATCTCCGTCGGGGTATCGAGTGTGAGTTCCAGTTCGACCCGCCGCTCGGGGGCCGTACAGGAGTCGTCGGCGTCGCTGTTGGTCATATCGGTAAACGCGTCCCCGGAGTTCAGAAGGAATATCTCCGTGTCGGTGTCGAACTCGCCGGTCTCTCGACGGACGATCGTTCCACTACGGTCGAACACCGTCAGGTCGTACTCGCCCGTACCGAGGTCGTCCGGAACGAGATACTGGTCGTGGTCGTAGCCGCCACCCCGGGCCAGCGGGTCGAACTCGAAGTCGAACTGTGTGGCGTGGCGTGTGCCCTCCTCGACGTAGCCCGCAATCGTTGTCTGCATGTCGAACGCCCAGTCGTTGTAGTCGTAGTCGGAACCGCCGACTGTCAGGTCCTCGTAGGCAACTGTAATCTGCGGCGGAACGCCCCCGAGGTCGGCGATCAGCGGGTTGTCCGCCGTCGCGAGAACTGCGTCCGGCCCGTTTGTCCGCAGATAGACCAGGTCGAACCGCCCCGACGGACTGTCGGTCTCTATAACAAACGAATCACCTGCATCGACGCTCGCGCCGTCGAATCTCGCTTCGCCGGGTCCTCTGACCGCCAGTCTGTCCGTGCTGAGTGTGTCCCCGGCCTCGTGGGTGACGACGATGTTCGAACCGTTCTGCGTGAACGAGAAGTCGGTCGACACCGCCGGTGATGGCTCGTCCAGTTTCGAACTGGTATCGGTTAGTATCGTACCTGCCATCGCGACGAGCACGACGGTGATTGCTAGTAACAGTGTGACCCCGACTGTCGGCCCGATTCCGCGTGCGGTCTGACTGTTACTCATCTCGAGTCTGGTGCTTGTCGTAGTTTTTCGGGTAGCCGTACAGTAGTTTCGGTCTGTATATCAACAGTGATATTTGGATGATGCACGGCGGATGATCACGTGTCATCACAGCAGGGTTATCGGGGCAGGTGCTGTGGGGAGGCGGGACCAGACACCGGTGCTCCATCGGCGCCTCGCCCGGCGACACCCGTTTCAGTTTGGCCGTCGAACGGTGGTGCCATGCTCGGGAACATCCCGATCCCACAGGGTCCGATCCTGGACTGGGTGAGAAACGAGTACCAGGGAAAGGGACACGACACGAAACAAACGCTCATCCAGGAGACGGCGGACCTGGCGAACAAGGTCCTCGCCAGTTACGGTAGACCGCCTGTAGACCACCCGGCCCACGAGTGCGTCCAAGACATTTTATAATCCGGTCGATGAGTGATACGTACAATGCAGCTAATGCCCGAGTTAGCGCAGCAGGAGGGCAACCCTGTATCAGTCGCGGTTATCGGTCCGGGCGTGTACGGGTCACACCTCGCGTACCAGGTGGTCGAGACGACGGGGCTGAGACTGTCGATACTGGCCGACATCGAGTTGCGAAAGACGACAGAGTCGTTTCGTCGGGCCGGTGTCTCCGAGGAATCGGTCGCAGTCGAGGAGACAGGCAGCGGCGTCGAGGCCGCACTGAGCGCGGGCCAGCGGGTCGCAACGTCTGACGGGGCACTCGCCGCCGGTGCCGACATCGACGTTGTTGTCGAGACAACGGGCAACCCGGAGGCTGCTGCCGTCCACGCGTGGGAGGGTATAAGCGCCGGAAACGATGTCGTGATGGTCAGTGTCGAACTCGACGCGACTGTTGGGCCACTGCTCTCGCAGTTCGCCGCCCAGCAGGGCGTGACCTACTCGCTGGCCTACGGTGACGAACCGGCACAGGTCGTCGAACTCTGTGACTGGGCGAGAATCCAGGGTCTGTCGGTGGTCGCCGCCGGCCAGGGAACGGAGCTGAACTTCGAGCGACACGCCACCGCAGCCGACGCCCTCCAGCGGTACGACCTGCCGGACGGGTTCGTGGCTGAAAACGAGCCGTCGGCCAGAATGTACAACACATTTCTCGATGGCACAAAGGTGGCGGTCGAACTCTGCGCGGCGGCGAACGCACTCGGACTTACGCCCGATGTCTCCGGGATACACATGCCCGAGACCGATAACGAGGGGTTGCTCGAACGGTTTCGACCAACGGCAGACGGGGGCGTTCTCGAACGGACAGGTGTCATCGACGCCGTGACACCCACCGGTCCGAACCCCAGCGCATTCGTCGTCACGAGAGCGGACAGCGAGTCCACACAGGCGTATCTGAGTCAGCGGTACAACATCACCACCGCGAGTGAGGGCAAGTACCAGCTGTTTCATCGACCGTTCCACCTGCCACAGGAGACACTCAAAAGCGTCGCGACGGCTGCTCTCCACGACCGGCCCACGGGCGTGGTCACCGGACAGTCCTCGGAGGTGGTCGCGGCGGCGAAGCGGGAGCTGACACCCGGCGAGCAGATCGGTGGCGGCGGCGGTGACAGTATCTACGGGCGATGTGTCAGTGCGGAGGTCGCACGGGAGGCCGACCTCATACCGTTCGAGTTGCTGGCCGGTGCAGAGGTGACCGCAGATGTCGACACGGACGAGTACATCACGTCGGCGGAGGTCACACTCGAAACGGACTCGATACTGTACCACATGCGCCAGCTCCAGGACCGCCTCGTTTAGAAGCTGGTTGCCACCTCAAGACCGAGTGTGTCGTACTCGTCCATCGACCGGAGCCGGTCGGAGATGTCGTCGAGTGCGACCCGGTTCGTGACGAGGTCGGCCGGCGCCAGCCGGTCTGTTGCGATCATCGCGAACAGTTCGTCGTATCGTTGTGGTGGCATTCCTTTTACCCCAACGAACTCGAGTTCCGTGTCGACCATCGCGTCGACGGGCAGCGCGATTTCGCCGGCCTCCTCGTCGGTGGTCATTCCGACCTGAACGTGCTGACCCTGCGGTGCGAGCGACGCGAGCGAGTTCTGACACGTCTCGGCGATGCCGAGAGCGTCGACTGACACGTCCGCACCGCCGTTGGTGATGTCGGCCACCGCCCCGGACACGTCGTCGACCGCGGCGGCGTCGACGCGTACGTCGGCCCCCACCTGTTCTGCGAGGTCCAGCGCGTCGGTGTCGAGGTCCACCGCGACGACACGCGCGCCCAGCGCGGAGCCGATGTTGACCGCCGAGAGCCCGACACCGCCACAGCCGTGGACGGCGAGCCAGTCACCTGCCTCGATGTCGGCCTTGTGAGCGAGCGCGTGGAAGCCGGTGGCAAACCGGCAGCCGAGCCCGGCCATCTCGACAGCGGTCATCCCCTTCGGGAGGTGGACGGCGTTGAACTCGGCACGGGGAACGGCGAACTCGGAGGCGAACGCCCCCGGGGCGTCCGCGGTGAACCCGAGGCTCAGCCCATCTGTACACAGCTGGGAGCTCCCGGACCAGCACATCTCGCAGTGCCCACAGGCGAGGTTGAACGGGATACCCACCTCGTCACCGACCTGGAACTGCTCGACACCGTCACCGACAGCAACGATGGTCCCGGCGGGTTCGTGCCCCAGCACGTGATCGGTCGGGACCGAGGGCCAGTGACCCTTCCAGGCGTGCCAGTCACTCCGGCAGATGCCACAGGCCTCCGTTTCAACGACGATGCCGTCCGGGGCGGGGCCGATCGGGTCGAGCTCCCGTACATCGAGTGGTTCCTCGTATTCGGTGAGAACTGCTGCACGTCGCATCGTCTCTATCTAAAGACACAGTGGCGATTTAAATCACCCGAAATATCATATCTCATATCTTTTCGGGCGGCCCCTGCTCGCCGTGCGGACATATTGTACGACTCTTGGGCGGGCACGCACACGACAACCAGAGTGAGTCCGAACAGGGCCAGACGGGTGATACTGTTCAGGGTCGCACGTGCAGATTGATACAGTTATTATCAGATGAGCAGGCCCAAAACCTCGCGCTTTAGCGCGGGGATACGCGCCGTCGATGGATGACATATTCCACAGATAACTGCACGGCTGGATATTCAACCGTTCTCAACCAGAACTTTTACTTAGACACAACTATAACCTATTATAGAGCATTTCAAATGCTGGAAGTCCACCGCACTCACCGAGCGAAAATCCGCAACCACTCACAGGTAGCGGACTCGCTCGATAGGCACGGGTGGTCAGCCAGCAAGCTCTGGAATGTTATCAGACTACGTCTGATAGCCCGTGAGACGTAGTCTCACGATGTCGCCAACTACCACTCCCGCGAACTGTGGGAGGAGACGGGTGAAATTCCCGACCACAGCGAATTGAAACACGAGTTGAAGACCCATCCAACGTACAAAGGACTGCACAGTCAGTCCAGTCAGCGGGTTCTGGAGGAACTCGCTGAAGCCTTCAACTCGTGGTACGGCTCCGAAGACGACAGGGACAACCCACCCGGCTACCGCAAAGAAAACTACTACGACCAACAGGGTCGTCGCGTCCACGAAGAACACCCGCGTAGCACGGTGACGTGGAAACAGAAAGGCATCCGTCACGACTCAAAGAACGATCGGGTTCGCCTCTCAAAAGGTCGAAATCACAAAGAGTACCCCCGAGCGAGAGAGTACATCCTCGTTGAGTACGAAACCGCACCCGGCGTCACCGTCGAAAATCTACAACAGGTTCGCGCCGTCTACGACAACTCAAACGGGCACTGGGAACTACACCTCGTCTGTAAAGACGAAGTTGAGACTCCTGACGCTCCCGGCACCGAGACGGCAGGTATCGACCTCGGTATCTGTAACTTCGCTACTGTTGCGTACAGTACCGAGGAAGCCGACCTCTACCCCGGCAACCGGCTGAAACAGGACGGCTACTACTTCCCGAAAGAAATCGCCAACTGCGACGATTCAGGTGGTGAAAAAGCCACTCGTCTTCACGCGAAGTGGTCGGAGCGCCGCACCCACTTCTTCCACAGCCTCGCGACACACATCGTCCAGCGATGTATCGAGAACGGTGTTGGACACATCAACGTCGGAAAACTCGCTGGTGTCCGAGAGGACGACGACGGCGAATCGAAGAACTGGGGGAAGCACGGCAACCTTGACCTACACGGGTGGGCATTCGACCGGTTCTCGAACATCCTTGAATACAAAGCCAAAGTCGAAGGCATCGAAGTCGGAGAAGTGTCGGAGCGCGACACGAGCAAAACGTGTTGTGTCTGCGGTAGGAAAGACGACAATCAGCGCGTTGAACGCGGTTTGTACGTGTGCGAGGAGTGTGATGCCGCGTTCAACGCTGATGTGAATGGGGCGGAGAACATCCGTCTCGACCTGAATCAAAGTAACTCCGAGTCTTCGGCCAATGTGGACGAAGATAGGAGTACCGGCTGGTTGGCACAGCCCGGAGTCTACCTTTATGACTTGTCCAGCGGATTCCAACCGCAGGAACAAGTGGTAGACTGCAAATCTTAATATCCCAACCGCGGTCGGGAATCCCCGCCCTTCAGGGCGGGGAGGATGTCAACCCCTCGAGAGTGTAGGGGTCACCGCTGGAGGTGACGGGGTCCAGATCAACCTCGACGTACTCGCCGTTGGCCGCCCGGGAGACGAGGGTCTCGACATCCTGTTGAGCGTCCGACGAGGAAACAACCCACGGCGTCTCCCAGAGCGGTTCTCCGATCACCTCCTCCTGTGGGCTAGCGATATACGACAGTGCCGTCTGGTTGACCTCGAGAAAAGTGCCGTCCGTATCGAGCAGTCCAATCAGAATGTTGGGGTCGTCGAATATCGTCTGGTACCGGCGTTCGTTCTGCCTGCGCTGTTGCTCGCGCTCGGCACGGTCGAGCGCCGCCTCAACGTTGGAGGCGAGTATCCTTGCGGAGGTGATATCCGCCTCAGTGAAATCGCCTGATTCCGTCGAACCCGCCACGAGGACGCCGTGCTCGCCGAGCGGAATGTGGAACTCGCTTCGGAGCTCCGTCTCGGGGTTCATCACGTCGGGTGCCTCTCGAATGTCGTCGTACACCTGTGGTTCGCCCGTCTCGTATGCGGTCCAGGAGACCGCCTCGTCGGGGCTGATAACGGGCGGGTCGCCGATTGTCTCGTGGACTGCATCCGTGACGGCCACGGGGACCAGTTCATTCTGCTCGGGGTCGTAGAGGTGGATGCCGTTCAGCGGCAGGTCTAGCACCTCCTGGGCTGTCGCGCTCGCGCGCTCGGCAATCTCGGCCCGTGTCGTTGCGGCCATCAGGTCCCGGGTCGCCCTGTGGAGTTGCTCGAGTTGCCGGCGCTGTCCCCGGAGTTTCTCCTGTGCCCGGAACTGCGCAACCACGTTCTCGATTCGCTTTGCCAGGAGTTTGTACTGCTCGCTGCCGGTGTCCTTCTGGAGATAATCGGAGACCCCCGCCGTGACAGCCTCGCTCGCAACTGCCTCGGAGCCGTTGCCTGTGTACAGCACGAACGGGAGCTCCGGGTGGTCCTGCCGGACTGTTTCGAGGAACT
>ERZ1034569.113-NODE-113-length-29261-cov-12.841539_pt1 | contig 29261 bp, 40 predicted proteins | sample MGYA00520706_ERZ1034569 | MGnify/ENA primary metagenome ERZ1034569 (study PRJEB33760, sample SAMEA4777722) | hypersaline lake metagenome | biome: hypersaline environment; feature: brines | place: Spain | collected 2014-08 | depth 0 m ...
CGTCGTGGCCGCGAGCGAGCAGTTCCTCGGCAAGCGCACCCGAGCGCACGAGGTGGCCGTAGCCGATTTCGGGGCCGCCGTCGGCACGGATGGTGAGGTGCATCGGGTTCCTCGTGCGGACGGTCGGTCCGGAAACGTTTCACTCCATCGTCGTTGTGTTGTCCACGCAACATCCACGCTGCCCGCCAGTATCACGTGGGCGGTGAGGTCGAGAATGTCTCTGTGAAGATTCGCAGCACACTCGGGCCCGAGCCTGTTTTTCACACGCCTCGCTCGCGGAACCGTTTCACAGTCACATCGACACCGTCAAAATCGCCGTCAGCACCCGTGTAGGCTGGTACGTTCTTTGCCGCTGCTGTGGCCAGTGTGAACGCGTCACCGAGGGCAATCGTGGAGTCGCGTTTGTACTCGGCAGCTGTTTCCCACACCGTTTCGGCAGGGACGACATCGCACCAGTCTCGGACGCGAGTCACGTAGGCTTGCGCAGTCTGTGGGTCATCACGCGCACACACGTATCGCACTTCGGTACAGGTGACTGTATTGACTATCCCGGTCAATTCGCCATCCTCGACCCGAGAGATGATCGCGTCGACCGCATCGCTTCCAGGCTCATTCCAGATACGCAATCAGCGGTTCTGCGTCGAATACGATGTGCTCCATCAGTCGTCTCGTTCAATCTCCTGACTCCGTTCCTGGTCACTGTCACGCTCTTCACGAAGTATGGCCGTCCCGCGCTCCGAGGTGGTTGCGGTGCCGCGGAACTCCTGCAGACTTGCGAGCGGTTCGACCACGATTTGCCCCTTGTCGTTTTCTCGAATGCGAACTCTGCTGCCTGGTTCGATTCCGTGCTTCTCTCGAAGCTCTTTCGGGATTGTGGCCTGCCCTTTCTGACTCAGGTTGATTACTTTACCTTCGTCGGTTGTACTCATTATAGTATTACTATCTCATGTACAATCTTGTATCTTTTGCCAGTCGTTCGAGGCCGGCCGTTCTCCTCTCTGACACTGACAGACGAAAATTCACGTAGTTTTATCCATCAGTATCAGGTTTTCTTCTGATTGACATATGCGTTCAATTCGGCCAGTCCCTGCTCGTCGCCGTGTCGGATGGCATCGCGCACAGCTCCTCGGCCAGCGCGCCAGAGCGGACAAGGTGACCGTAGCCAATCGCAGGGCCGCCGTCGGCGCGGATTGCGAGGTGGCTCATACCTCGGTCAGCCCCGGACAGATGGTGGCCAGCCCCCCCTCGGCGGCTGTTGCCAGTTCGCGGTCCGAACAGACGAACTGCAACTCCTCGACAGCCAGCGACGTGATTACGACGGTCTCGTCATCCCGTTCGACCAGCGAGTCGACGACTGCTGTTCCCCACTCCTCGTAGTAGCGTTTGACCAGCGCTGAGGTGTCGAAATATCCCATCAGAGTCGCTCCTCGCGCTCTTCGAGAACGCTCTCCGTCATTGAGGTTCCATCTCCGGTCCCTCTCCGGAGTTCCTTCATCTCGGACGACTGCCCGACGTCGTCTACAAGTGCTTCCATCCGCTCCAGTAGGAGAGACTGACGGGACTTCTCTATGACGCGACGGCCGAGTTCCCCCACGTTGTCTGTGTCGCTCATATGCTTTCTTCCCCGCCGAGACAAAAAACTGTGCTGGTGGGTTTGCTCGCTCCCGTCAGCGCTCGCAGTGACGCGGGTGTCCGGTGTGTCCGGGTCGCTCTGGTGACGGGCATATCAGAAGGTTTCGAACAGTGCCTGTTCGTCGGCGGTCGAGAACCGGTAGTTGTCCCGCGCCTGCAGGTCGTCGACGAGCGTCGAGAGTTCCGCACGTGAGGTGAGGACCCCCCGGCGTATCGCGGCCTGGAGGAGGAGTACCAGATCCCAGACCTCGATGTCGTGCTGGCGGCCGACCGTTCCGACGTGCGCATCGTCAGTCACCAGCCGCCGGTCACGGGTGGCGGCAACCGCCAGACATCGCGCGTCGGTGATCGAGAGCGCGTGGTCGCGGATATCCTCGGCCAGTTCGAGTTCCTCCCCCGCCGGTGAAACAACCGTCAGCCAGCCGCCATTGTGGGCCGTGACCGCGTCGATTCGATCCACGAACCCGTAGCCCGCAGCTTTGGCCCGGTCGAGTTCGTCCACGACCGACGGGGGTGTGCCGACAGAGTCGAAGACCGCAGGAAGCAGGTCCAATCGCTCAACTTTCGCCAGCGCGCTCAGGATATTGTTATCGACGATGGTCATCCGCGGTGCTCACCCGGAGAACTCCTCCAGTCGTTCGGCACGTTCGTCGGCGTCGAGAACACCCGCCTCGCGGGGGACGCCACGCTCGGCGAGTTCGTTCTTGAATCGCTCGGTCGAGACACCTGCGAGTTCGGCACCACGGTTCAGGCTCACCGCGCCCTGACGGTACTTCTCGATGGCCAGCGAGAGCCGGAGCTGTGGCCGCCGCCGGAGCAACTCCCGCACTGCCTCGTCGACGACTGCGTCCGCGTCCTCGTACCCACCGACTGCAGCGATGGTTTCGATGTCCTCGGCCAGCTCCGTCATACCCAACGGTAGGACCGAGAGACTATTGATACTGTCGGAGGAACATCCGTACGGTTTCTCGCCTGCCAGTCGAGACAGGGTGCTCGCTCCCTGTGGTCGCTCGCAGGAACTCTAGCGTCCGGTGTGTCCGGGCCGCTCGTCGCAGGACATTCGTCCTGCTCCTCACGGCCCTCTGTTTCGGCGGTATCACGTCTCTTTCTGCTCGACGTGTGCGTTCAGTTCGTCCAGTCCGTGCTCGTCGATGTGTCGGATGGCATCCCGCACGTCCAACAGTCCGTCGTGGGCTACCTCGGCGTACACCCGGCGCAGGAGTTCGTAATCCGCCGGTTCGTCGAGCGTCAGCCGGAGGTCGGTACGCTCGTGCAGCCACTCCTCGTCGAAGACCTCCCCAGAAGTCACAGACACCCGCTCGAAGCGCTCGGCCTGCTCGTGGTAGTACGGCGTGACGTGTTCGTGGTGGTGTGGCTCGGTCGCTTCCGCACAGACCGCGACGAAACTCTCGGCGGTGAACGCCTCGACATCGAGTCCCCGCGGGAAGGTGCGTTCGAGGATGTTCGAACTGTAGTCCGCGCCCGACTGCTGGAGGCGCTTGACGACGCGGTCGAGGACCACCGGCGAGAGCAGCGGACAGTCGGCGGTCACGCGAACGAGCACGTCTGGGTCGTATTCCTCAACGACACGCTCGAAGCGCCCCAGCACGTCGGTCTCGCTCCCTTGGACGACAGCCGCGCCGGCCCGCGTGGCCGCCGCCTCGATCACCTCGTCGGGTGGTTCGGTCGAGGTGGCGACGAGTGTCAGGTTGACGGCCTCGGCGGCGGCGACGCGCTCGACGACGTGTGTGAGCGTGGGTGTCCCGTCGAGTGGGTACATCACCTTGCCAGGCAGTCGTGTCGACCCCGTGCGGGCCTGGATGACGGCAACCGTGGGCATCGGGTGGAGCGTGGTTCCGGGCGCGTATGATTCCATCGGCCTGTTTTTTTGACGTAGCGGCAGACGCTGGATGTGCATGAGCACAGTGTAGCGAACATACCGACGTGCTCGTGCTGGACGAGGCGACCAGCGACCTCAACACGGCGCTCGAGGCGGATATCCAGCGACGTCCGGAGGAGAGTCCTGGATAGAGAGTTCTGATCGTCATCGCCCACCAGCTCTTCAGGGTCCGCAACGCAGACCGTATCGACGCGATGGGGGATGGTCGGGTCAGCGAATCCAGTCCCTACGCGTAACTCGTCGATGGGTCGGGGGGTTCTACGCGGCGCTGTATGGAGCATATTGATACTATCAGGATGTCACTAAATAATAGGGTCGTGTGTGATTATTTTCGGCACGTCATCGAAACGTCGGGGTCAGAATGGCTTGAAACAAGCGGCTTGTGAGGGTTCGGTCGTAAAGACTCACGCACGACCCTATCATAGGCGACATCAGTTGCGTGATGAACTTCTTCAAAGGCCCGCCACTACTATGCCAAGGTCCCAAAACTCCACGTCAAGTATTTGACTGAGTGCATCAACAATGAATTCAAGAGACCGCATATCGACCGCTATAAAAAGTGCTCAAGCTGGTGGGGACAAGGCACTAATGAAGTTTCGGACAGAGCTAAATGTAAATACAAAATCGAATAAAATGAGTTAGTGTCGAATGCAGATCGGGCAGCACAGAGTTCTATTCTTGAACAAATCAATTTTGAATTCCCCGAAGAGACGATTGTCGCTGAAGAGGACAACCAACCAGCTAAAGTACCACCGACAAACACAGCCTGGATTGTTTATACAATTGACGGAACAGCTAATTTTATTCGCGGGTTGTCGGTCTGGTCGACGACTGTTGGATTAGTAAAAGATAATGAGCCGATCGGGGGAGTAACTGTGATCCCAGGGATACGTGATGAGTACGTAGCCAATCAAAGCGATACATTCCGAAATGATGGATAAGTAAATGTTAGCAACCAAGCGGACATTGAACAACTAGTCGTGGGTGCTCTTGGATCAGGTTCGGTCAATGATCGAACTGGATATGCATCACTTAGTCGCGCTGGGATTGAGGAATTTGGAGATATACGTCGTTTTGGCTGTACGACAGCTGCTCTGGCTTTCGTTGCTAATGGAGCACTTGACGCAGCAATAACAGCAACTCCGAAGAGCCCTTGTGATGTTGTAGCGGGGGCACACATGATTCGATGTGCAGGTGGTACAGTCACAAATCTTGATGCGGAGTTGTGGAAAATAATGAGGAAAAGTTAGTTGCGTTCAATGGATAAGCCTACCAGACTGTACTTGAGAAGGCACAAAGTGTTCTGCGGTGAATTCGTTCTGCGGAGTGATTGGAAGTGAGAGAACTACTCGTCAAGTATTTTTGGGAGTTGCCGCAGCTTTTCCCAATATTTCAAATCATCTCGATTACGAATCTCGATGGTTGCGAGAGGATTCTCAATTGGATAAAGCCCTAAGTCACCAGCGATTCGTTCACCTCTCCGCAGGTTATCCGGGTATGTGACCAGTCCTAAACTATTCAATCCCACCTGAACAGGGGTTCGGCTTGGTCGAATATCGTGTTCGTTCAGTTGGGTCAGTTTGTCTCCTTCTTTGATCCAGCTCGGTCGATACTCCTGATAGACCGGAACGGCACTATCGTAACCTTCCTTGATTGTATATCGAATGATATCGTCGAGAAATCCAGGAGGTCGAAACGGATGTGTGATATCTAGAGTCACAACGAGATCCGGATACCGTCCGAAGTCCTCCAGTTCTTCAAGAGTGAATCTATATACTTCGTCAACGCCGACATCTTGGGCAGAGAGCTCAGCCGGTCTTAAAAATGAATCGCTCGCACCCCATTCGGTCGCCTTCTCCGCAATGTACTCCGCGTCAGTCGAAATAAACACTGAATCAAGATATTCGGCACGGTCAGTCGCCTGGAGTGTTTGTTTAATGAGCACTTCGTTTGTATCTACGCCGGATTCGTCCTTCTGCCGGAGTGGGATGAATGAAACAATGTCTATATCAGTTGGATTCAGCGGACTCTGGGTAACGTCACTCGACATGTCTTGTCCTTGGATGAGATTGTTCTCCATCGTCCGTACAACGCTCCGTGTTCGCTCGGTGTGGTTCCCTTGATTGATTCCGTGGTGGTGGTAGACAGCAGCGTCGGGTTCATAAACGACTTTGTAGCCGTTATTCAGGACATCGTCAGCCCAGATTTGGTCCTCAATGTTCGTCACTTTCTCATCGAATGGAAACTCTTCACAGACATCCCGCCGAACGATGCTATTGGCGTTGTGGAAAAACGTATCCTGTGTTTGGACACGTTTTTCCGGTCCGAAGGTGCGAATGAGATCGCGCTTGTCCACCGGATTAGACGATTCGATAGGCACCTGCCGGCCGTAGACGCCCGCCAGTTTGTCGTAGGTGTCGAAATTGTCCCGAAGGGTCTCAAGCCAGCGTTCGTTCACGGGGATGCAGTGGGCAGACAAACATACGAAGTATTCTCCACCCGAGTGACGGATGCCTTCGTTCAACGCCCTGCCTGGCAGATAATCTTCAATCTCCATAATCGTGAGGTCCGGGTAAACGTGACGTGCTTTCTCTACGGTTTTATCACTACTGAGGTTGTCCACCAGAATAATCTCGAAATCGTTCAGCGTCTGTGATTTAATACTCTCCAAACACTCCCCAATCCATCGCTCCTCGTTGTAGGTTCGTATTATGATTGATACCTCATTCATTGTGTGTTGATTGACCTGTGGTCTACTGTATTCCGGGTGCTTATAAAACTTTTGTATCGTGAATCAGATCGAACGATTCCGACTGCTGAGGAGTACCTTGCGAGCACAAAACGTACATACACAGGCAACAATAATAATGAGCGTGTCAAAACAGTCAACGTGGGTTCGTCATCAAACGGAGGATGGGCTACAATGGAGTCCGGTAAGCAGCGGTGGTACCGAAATTACCTGTGCGGGCTCAGAGCCAACACAGGAGGCGATGCAAGCATTCGGACCAGTAGCGTACGACTATCTCAACGTGCTACCACCAGCGAGTCCGACTCGGGTTGTTGGCTTGGCCAAAAACCGCGAATCGAAAGACCAGTTGCCAATCGTGTTTCTCATGACCCCGTCAAGTATTATTGGTTCCGGTGAGAAAATCAGGATTCCGGGCGACAGGGGGCCGACCTGGTCGGAAGTAGAACTCGCATTTGTGGTGTCAAAGACCGCCAAAGATGTCCCCAAGACGGATGCTGAAGAGTACATCCGGGGGTATACAGTCGCCAACGATGTCACTACCGAAAATATCAACGAGCGCGACTGGCATCTTGTCCGTGGGAAGGCACTGGATACGTACTGTCCGACGGGACCACATCTGGTTACTGGAGTAGACACGGACGGGCTTCGCATGACGACCAGGGTTAACGGAGAACTCAGGCAGGAGACATCAACCAGCCCACGGAAGCTTGGCGACGCAGCGGCGCTCGCACACGTCACGTCCCTCATGACACTTGAACCGGGCGACCTTGTCGTGACAGGAACTCCGAGTAGCCCGCTCGATTCGACGATCGAACCGGGAGACACGACGACCGTAGAAATAGAGAACATCGGTTCACTATCAAACACCGTAGAAGAAATGTGAGTGGTCCTTCAATCGAGAACATCTGAATAGAAATCGCCAGACAAAGGCAATCAGACACTACTACATTGGGACTTGAAGCACCAGTGAGTTCAACCGTTATACGTTTATATGCATGGCCTCTGGTGACATCATATGGACGCTCACGTCACTGCGATGGTTCCAATCAAGAAGCACAGTGAGCGGCTCCCGGGGAAGAACTTTCGAGATTTCAATGGCCGACCGCTCTATCACTGGATACTGGACGAACTCGAAGCGGTCGACGCGATCGACAGGATTGTCGTGAACACGGACGCCGACGAAGTGATTGAGAACGCGCCGGAAGAGTTCGATGTCGAGATATCGGAACGCCCGGAGTACCTGCGTGACGACGAAGTCACTACGAACATCGTGAAGTACGAGATTGAACACGGTAATTCGGACATATACATGCATACATACTGTACGAACCCGCTTTTGACTGCCGAGACCATCTCCGAAGCGCTTCACGAATTCGCCGATAGTCCAGACCATGATTCGTTACTTCCCGTGACACCACACTACATGTGGTTCTACGATGCTGATTTCAAGCCAATCAATCACGATCCACACGAACTCGAGCGGACTCAGGATATGACCCCTGTCTACGAGGACAACAGCGTGTTGTACATCTATACGGAGGAAACCATCGAGAAGACGGGCCATCGTCTCGGAACCAATCCGCTCCCGTTCGAAATTGACGATGTCGAAGCCTCCGACATTGATGTCTTGTCGGATTTCAAAGTCGCCGAATCACTCCATCAGTTGCGAACGGATGGTGAACTTTAGAGTAAATAATATTATGATTGATAAAAAGCATGACACAGGCTAAATTGCTGTACATCCACGGCTGGCACGTAAGCGGCAAAACGACACTGGCTAAATTACTTGACGGGCACAAGCAACTCGCGGTGATGCCGTATCACGATAAGCTACCAAGTGCGTTTGAAAAGACCAGTCGAACTAGAATTCCTTACGATACGGCTGCAAGAGAATTCGGCCAAGATATCATCGCAGTTGATAAAATGCATAGTATATTGACAAAGAGTCGATATCATAGGCTTCAATCATTCCACCACGGAAGACCTGTGAAGCTGGTGGCTTCAAGCAAGGACATTCAGGAAGCGGCGTTAGGTGAGTTTGATTTCCACGAGTTTGAGGAGGCGTGGATCAATAGAGTTAATTCAGAAATAAAGAATCCCGCGAGATCAATTGCACTTGACCGCATATTGATCATTATACTGGAAGAGTTTTTTGAACACTGGCTATCGTATCCATATCAGAAAGAGGATTGTAACTACTTTGTAGGATATGGTGAAAAGCGGAGTGAACCGATGAAGTATTTGATTGAGAATTACAAGGGATCAAAAATTATCTTCATCCGGCGTGATCCCAGAGGATGCATCGCATCTAAACCTCCAAAACCAGAGACAGATGACCTCGTTATGGATTATCTGAAAGAGGGTGCTGTCTATGAAATAGAACAGTTATTCAATGATGCAAGAGAACTAAAACGGAGGTATCCAGAACGATTGCTAATAATCTCATTCGAAGATCTGATTGTGAACACTGAAAACACCATGTCAGATATTGTTGAATTTCTCGACATAGAGGATGAAAAAGTCCTGATGAATCCTACATTCCAAGGAGAATGCATTGATGAAGAGAATCACATTGGTGAAATTCAGGACACATGGCAGGACATGCTGACGAGGCAAGAAATCGAGATAGCGGAGTTACAGATGGGTGAACGGGGACTGTTGAGTGTGAGTCCCCGGAGTTGGCAACCATACATTCAGATGGAAGTAATGAGGCGGATACAGCAACTTGTAAGAAGGACCGGTAAGCGGGTAGCAAAATCCAGATTTTATCGTAGTTGAAAATAAAAATCGATGAGCGAACCGCATACTGGATGACAGGCGTTCGAAATTCTACGGGAGGAGGGTTAAGTCCTCGACAAAAGCGTTCCTGTCCATGAGGACCTGGTCGGTCTTGAACGGGTATGTCTTAACGCGGGCGAGCACGCGCCTGACCGCGTTGGCCTTGCTGTCCTCGCGTCAACTGGTTCAACTGCTAGTGTTAGTGGCTTTCTCCGCGCCATGACGAACGCAGTACAGTACCGGTGGCACTTCGTGGTTCCGTCCCGTGCGTCCATTCTCCTGAACTCGTCCTCGTCTAAATGACCGCAGAACGGATTGTCTATGAAGTCCGAACAAATAGTTCTTGACCCGCCGCGGTCAAAAACGGTCATTGACATCAGTGTGAGGATATCGTTGACAGCATCAAGCATCGTCTCTTCCTCCAAGATGTGCAACCAGTCCATCACTGGTTCGCGGTTTGGCGTACTTTCAGTGTTCGTCGTGACGCCGTTGACCGAGGTTGTATCAACAGCACCTCCTAAGACGACTTCCATGATCTCCCCGGAATCGAGGCCGGAGCCCTCGATTCCTTCCATCGGTATCAACTCAAGTAACTCCATGCTAAGAGACTTCAACTGGGTGTTCGAAATGTACTCATCCAGATTTGTGAGGATGCGTTTGAGTCTTGGGAACTCCATCACACACAGGAATCCGGGCAGCGGTTGAATCAGGCAACTGATTCAGTCGCGTCGTTCTAAACACTACGTGTCAGAAATCAGTTTATTAAAATAGAATAATAATTAGCAACTCTTTGTGGAGGTAGAGCCGAGAGCCAAGCGGCCGGGTGTGCTCATTTGCGTTGCGATCAGCGCTTGGCCGAGCGAGCGTACAGTTGATAGCTACTTGCCAGTTGTCGACGGACGTTGTGGCTCCACAACACTGGGAGCCGACACCGACGCTATGATGGCCTTGCTTGGGGATTCCTATGCCGTCGACGACGATCGCTGCATCAGGTCCGGATATCTCATCAGGAACGGTCGCCCGTAGCTGGTCTTGGACCGCTGTGGGCTCCCGAGCACTCTCCCAAACAAATCGTTCAAGTCGTTCCTAATTGGCACGAACACGGGAGGCCAATCCTATGATCGACTTGCATTTGCCCGGACGAAGCAGGGCTCTGAACTACTGATTGGCATGAATCCAAGTCCGTTCCCAGTTCGGACAGATTGAGCCGTCCGATTGGGTCGTAAACGCCGATTTGAACGGTGTGAGGAAGTTGCGAGCAGCGACATTTTTTGTGGAAGAACGGACGACATGATTGGTCACATCTCTTGAGGGGCGCTGAGACGATAGCTGTTCATCAGACATATTCCTCGGAAGTAGTGTGCATAACTGTCTATCACTATTGGTCGGTTTTGCACGTTGAGCTTCAACAGGAGGCCTCGTCTAAGATCAAAAATTTTTTATTCTCCCCTATTTTTACTAGAACATAAGATCACGGCATGAAGTACAATAGTGGATCATATTTTGGCTCCAAGAGAAATCAATAGATAAAACAGTATATATTTATGCAGGACACACAAGTGGTAAAACCGTTTTACTCAGACTTTTAGACGGACTACCTACTGTGGGGGTGACACCAGTCGAAAATGAAGAATACAATTAGAAATTTACTGGAAAACGATGGATTTTGTAACTAAAACATACGATTCGGAGGCACATGTTACATATTGTGCCGCAAAAAAAATCAGTGATCTCTATCCCAACTCGAAGTTTTACATTTATGAAGGGGGATACGATGGTGGATTGAATAATGAAAATAGAGAGAAAATTTCTAATATCAAGAATACTAAGGTAATCAATTGGAAGGAACCATATGAATTTAATGAGGAAGTAGAATTTTTTGAAACACACATATCACGGTTAGAGTCTATAATTAAAGAAACGACATATCTAAACTATATTATAAACAGTTTAGTAGGTTATGAGTATGATCGTCTTGAGCAATATAATATGAAAAGGTACGATTATCTCTACAGACGAAAGCCGCTGGTCATACTTGATATAGCGAATAGTATTGATGGGAACATCGCTTGGATAGACGCTGATGTAGTTGTATTAAGGAACATTGACGAGCTATTTCAATACGACTATGATATTGGGGCGACAGTTCGAAATAAATATACAGAAATCAAACGGGACGGATATCGTGATCTGGACCCTGCTTCTTTAAGTACCGGAGTACTCATATTTAAGACTAACTCGGAAAACATCTGCGGGTTTGTTAATTCATGGTTAACAGAGATCAGCAGCCTCACATTAACAAAAATTAGAGAACAAACTGCGGTTAAAAATTTATTCGAACATTCAAATGAAGATATATTTGAGTCCTATTATAACGAAGGACATCTCAAGACTGAGTCAGGTAATTTAAAAACCAAAATATTTCCTGCTGACATATATAACCATTTTAAGTTAGAATCTGGCGTAAATCCTAACAAACACAAAGTCCTGCATTTTCCTCAAAAAGAGAGTTCTTTACAGATAAACAAAGATTTGATATCAGATATATGTGATGGGAATATCAGAAAGTGGTACCGAGAGTAACCTCTGGACAACATATACGGGATACTTACAAAATTTTAATAACCACAGTCTAATAAGTATACATATGACGGATATTGCCATCGTCGACAGTTCGAAACGAAAAGTCGACATCAAAACGTTTCAGAACGAACTGGTGGGCTTCTCGACTGACCGCATCGCTCTCAGCTCCGGAGATATCAGAGCAACTATCGGCGAAGATATCGACCTGAGCCATTACCGCGCAATCTACGTTCGCGTCGGCGAAATCACAGCCGATGTCTTCGATAGAGCCCCGAATCTTGAGGTTGTCGCAACCTGTGGGTCGGGATACGACCATATCGACATCGAAGCCGCAACAGAGCGTGGCGTCATCGTCACCCACACACCAGAAGCCCCGGCAACTGGCGTCATTGAGCACACGTTCGGGCTGATATTCTCGCTGGTACATCGCTTCCCAGAGATGTTTGAGCTCACAAGATGTGGAGACTGGGGCGAAGGGCAGACGATCGTTGGCGAGCTTGATGGGCGGACACTGGGTGTCGTCGGACTCGGGACCATCGGCTCGAAGGTCGCAACGATTGCCAGCGATGTCTTCGGTGCAGATGTCCTCGCCCACGACCCCTACGTCACTGGTGAACTGACCTCAGATGTCTATCCCCGGGTCAGCGAGGCAGAAATGACCAGTCGAGGCATCGAGTTACTCGACAAAGAGCCACTGTTCCAGCGCTCCGATATTGTGACGATGCACGTGCCGCTTACTGACCGAACCCACCACATGGTTAGCACCAGAGAGTTCGACGCTCTCGAGGGAGACTACTTCATCAATACTTCACGTGGAGAAGTAGTCAACGAACAGGCGCTGATTGAAGCCGCTGACAAGCGGAAACTCGCCGGCGTGGGGCTTGACGTCATGGAATCGGAACCACCGGACCCTTCGAACCCGCTGCTGGATGCACCGAACGTCTACATTACACCACATGTCGCCGGCGGAACCGACGGCTACGCCACACGGTCGGCTCGTATCAATGCCGAGCGTATTCAGATGACGCTTGAAGATGGCAAACCGGACTACGTCGTCAATCCCGACGTGTTCAACTGATTCGCTAGGACTCCCAAGACATTGCTGGCGGCTCGTCCCACTCTTCGCCGTTGTCGCGCGGCCGATAGTCCAACACGGAGTTTGCGTGCTCGATATCGAGCCACCGACAGTCGTTGTCGCTCACTCCGTAGAACACATCGTAGCGGACTGACTCATCCCTGAGACAGCACTCGACGAGATGGGCGATATCCCGGCGAGATTGCCACGTGGCTTTCATCCTGGTGACTTCACGGTCGTATCGATCGCTGTCACGGGACCACTTGCCGTCACGCACGCCTCGTTCAGCGTCGGCGTAGGGATGGTCCTCGTCCGGGCCACGGACGCTCCCGATCCGGAGAACGTAGACGCGCTTGGGGAACTCGTGACCTTCCACATAGTAGCGGCCCTGTGCTTCGTTGAACACCTTCGTCGTCGCGTAATGCGAGTCCGGTCGTACCGGGGCCGTTTCGTCAAGGTGGAGGTCGTAGTCGAGGGAGTACAGCGCAGGACGATGTTCCTCCTCGTACATCCCGACGACGTGGTTTGTCGACGCGAGGACGACCCGCTCTACTTCGTGTCTTCGCGCAGCCTCTAACGCGTTGTATCCGCCCACGATATTCGATGTGAGGACATCCGGCCATGGGGCCTCGACACGCGAGGCTGCTGCGAGATGAACCAGCGCGTCAACCCCGTCGACGGCCGAAGCGAGTGACGGATAGTCGGCCACATCACCGACCGTCGTCGGACACGCCGGATGGTCCCGGCGGTCGAAGCACCGGATATTGAATCCATCGTCCAGGTACTCTGTGAGAGCGGTGCCGACACGGCCGCAGGCACCTGTTACGAGGACAGTCATAACCAACCTCATCACGGTGGCCTATTGTATATATCGGCTGTGGCGTGGCCGTTGAAGACAGGAGGTGGGGTATCCACACACCGGTCGTTATATATACCTCGGGCAGATCCATCGAACCATGCAATGTGTGCTGGTCACGGGTGGCGCAGGCTTTCTCGGCAGTCATCTCTGTGAACGCCTCCTCTCGGAGGGTACCGAAGTCATCTGTCTCGACGACGTGAGCAGCGGCCAGCGCGAGAACGTCGCCGCGTTCGCCGACGACGAGAACTTCACCTTTCTCGAACAGGACGTGCGTCTGCCGGACTCGCTCCCGCCGGTCGACCAGATCTATCACCTTGCTTCGCGGGCCTCGCCAGATGATTTCACCGAGTTTCCCGTCGACATCGCGCTCTCGAATACGCAGGGCACGCGACGGCTGCTCGATCACGCGCGGGCCTGCGACGCACGGATGGTCTACGCGAGCACCAGTGAGGTGTACGGCGACCCCGAAGTTCACCCACAGCCAGAGACCTACAGCGGTAACGTCAACATCCGGGGTGTTCGGGGCTGTTACGACGAATCGAAACGCTTCGGGGAAACACTCACCGTGGCGTACCGTCGCCGGTACGACCTCGACGTGCGGACCGCCCGCATCTTCAACACCTACGGCCCGCGGATGCGTCCCGACGACGGCCGCGTCGTGCCGACGTTCGTCACGCAGGCCCTCCGTGGCGATAATCTCACGGTGTACGGTGACGGCGAGCAGACCCGGAGTTTCTGCTACGTCGACGACCTGATTCGGGGACTGCGGGCGCTGATGGACGCGAGCGACCCCGAGTACAGCGTCTACAATCTTGGGAATGAAAACGAGCGGACGATTCTCGAACTGGCCGAGACTGTCCTCAAACTGGTCGAAACCTCCTCAGAGGTCGTCCACGAACCGCTCCCAGAGGACGATCCGAGTCGACGGTGTCCAACTCTCGAACGAGCGCGGGAAGATCTCGGTTACCAACCCGAGTACTCGCTGGAGGGCGGTCTCGAACGGACGATTCCACAGTTGCGGGAACGTCTTGACGAGTATGAGCGATGATTCCGACACGGCCTCGCTCCCTACTCGTGCATACCGCCACTACAGGGAGAACGGCCTCCGGAGTCTCGCCGGGCGGGCTTTCGAGAAAGCCTCCAGACGGTTTGTTCGCAACCGGGCACTGTCGACAGCGGAGTTAGAACAACTCGCACAGTCTCGCGGCTCGATCTGGTATGCAGAACATGAGGACTCAATCAGAATTCCACCTCCCGAGCATCCCCAACTGCGAACCGCCCTCGCTGATTACCCGAAAGTATACCGACCCAGGCGAGCGTTCGTCTGTGAACTCCCGGACTGCCATCTTGTGGAGGGGAGCGCAATGGCTATGTACCGGGGTGAGCGAATGCTGCTCGACACCACACGCCACCGGTTCTCTTCTCGGTACTTCCGGTCCTACTCTAGCTTGTCGACTCATACGCTCAAATCGAGACTCGGGGCTGGACCGAAACGTAGCAACCAGTTACTTTTTTCACTTGTGTGCTTGGACCCCAGTTACTACCACTGGTTACTTGAGTTCCTCCCGAAACTACGCCTGCTTGAGCTGTACCAAACTGAGACTGATCGAACTCCGAAAGTTGTTATTGAACCGAAACCCCGCGATTTCATTATCGACACGCTAGATTTTGCCGGGTACGACTCAGACCACCGTATTCAATGGGGCCAGACACCGGCACAACCGGAGAGACTCGTGGTTGCTTCGCATAAGGCACACCGGTTCGATTATGAGAACCCGACCAGGTCGCCGTATCAGCCATCGCGGGTGGACTTTGAGTGGCTTAGAGAGCACATGCGAACTCAAATCCCACAGGTTGAAATCAATCCAAGTGCAGACCGTCGGTTATACATCTCACGACAGCGTGCAGACAGAGGGCGCAAGGTCAGCAACTATAATGAATCCATGGCCGTACTGCAGGAGCGGGGATTCGAGTCACACGTTCTCGAAGACTATTCATTCGAGAGGCAGATGAAGCTGTTCATGGAAGCAGACGTGATTGCTGGACCACACGGTGCTGGTCTTGCAAATATGCTCTTTGCCGAGAACCCGTTGGTCGTGGAGTTGTTTCCGGAGACCGTTCTGAAACCACAGTTCTATTTTCTCGCGAGCATCCTGGGATTTGAGTACGAGGCCATCGTGACTGGCGGCGTCGAGAATAACCTCCGTATCGACATTGCGCATCTACAGCAACGACTTGACGAGATTGGCCTGTAGAAAATACTATATGCAAGCTCTGGATCAACCTCTTGTTCAGTGGTCTCTGAGAATTCAGCCTTGTGGACGTGTGCGCCGTCGCGGACCCACCTCGGTCGCCCGGTGGAGAAATCGCCGGCGACGACCGCCTCGGTATCCGCCGCCAGCAACGACTCGGCGAGGTGGGATCCCACGAATCCTGCGCCGTCGGTCACAAGTACCCACGCCCGGAGAGGCTTATACAGACGGGTGCAGACTCCGTAGAAAGTGCATTCCGGTCCGCTTCTGGGAGTCTCCGAGTTGCTCAAAGACCTCTCCCCACCCCAGCGGACCGGATAATTATATCCACAGACAAAAAGAGATACATACACAGATAGGAAGCAAGACCATCGGTCTCAGAGAGGAAACATACGATTGTCTGGAGCGCGCCACGGGAGACGACGAGAGTTTCAGCGACGTTATCGACCGTCTGCTGGGGACCGATGACCCGCCACTGGAGGGTATCGTCGGACTCCTGAGCGACGAGGAGGCCGCACGACTCCACGAGCACTCCCGGGCGTTCCGGGCCGAGGCCGACGAGCGACTGGCGCGTGACCGATGATTCTCGATTCGTCGTTTCTAATGGACCTGATGGACGAGGACGCTGGTGTGGTCGCAAAGATGGAGCCACTCGACCGCGACCAGTTGACGGTGCTAACTATCGTCTACACGGAACTCGGAACAGGCCTCGACGCCGGGAGTTCATGGGCGGAGGCGTTCGAGGCGATGGTCGCCGACGTGACGCTCGCACCGTACGACGCCGAGGCACCACGCCACGCCGTCTCGATACAGCGACAGCCGTCCGGACAGGGGAGGCACATCGGTGCAGTCGACGCAACGATTGCCGGGACAGCACTGGCCAGCGACGAGGCTATCCTCACCCGCAACGTCGCGGAGTTCTCCCGGACGCCAGCTCAGGTGTCGCCATATTGATATTGACCGAGAGTATTCGTAAGCCAAATCATGTTCCTGGCGGTTTTCGGTTTCCAGTTCACTCTCATCACGGTACACGAGCGCAGTCGGCAGGAGGATTACTGTGAACGTGCTCGTCAATACATCTCTGCAGAAACTCCCTCGAATAGCTGAAAGTCCTTCGTGTTCCGTGTAACAACTGTTGCACCCATCTCTCTGGCAACAGCTGCAATCAATAGGTCTCCGGCGAGAGAGTTAATCTTATCCTGATTAACACTCTCGTCCCGATGAAGTGCCGCCTCCAGCTCGGCAGCAACAAAGGCGTGTTCAGTCTGGAACGGGACGACAGTCGCCCATCCGAACGTCGACTGAATCTCGTACGGGTCGAGCGTTTCCTGAATCGCCCGGCCGACGGCAATCTCCTTGATGTTGAGGGTTGTCGTGACAAACTCCGCCTCTTCGTGTGTTTCGAAGTACTCTTCGACCGCATCTCGGCCCACCCAGTAGTGAATAAGAAACGTTGTATCAAGCAGTTTCATTTTATGTTTCGCGATCCACGAACTCACGGAGAGCCTCCCGTTGTCGTCCGGAGAGCCCTTCGCTCGTCTGAGCGCGCGAGTCAGCAACGATCGCTTCGAGTTCCCTGGCGTCCTGCTCTGGGAGTGTACCGAACCCCTCGCGCCAGTCGGTCGCCGTTTCATCCAGCAGTCGGTTCACGAGTTCGGTGAAGCTCTCGTCCTCTCGTTTGTGACTTTTCAACCGCTCGTACACCTCCTCGCGAAGGCCGATTGTCTTTGTACCCATATCTTGTGTTTGTGCACACAAACACAAAACATCTCGGACGGCGATTGCAACCAGTTCGGCCGCCGGCGTCAGGACAGTCATAGGGACGGTTGCGACTGTGTACCGATGGGACCGCACGCTGTCGTGCGGTCGATACCGGAGTGACTCGCAACCGTCACCACGAAACGTGCCAGAGACGACGACAGTTTCAGCGACGCCGTCAACCGTCTGCTCGGGACCGACGACCAGCCACTGGAGGGGATTGGTGGCATTCTGAGCGACGAGGAGGCCGCACGACTCCACGAGCACTCCCAAGCGTTCCGGGCCGACGACCGACTGGCGCGTGACCGATGATTCTCGGTTCGTTGTTTCCCATCGACCTGATGGACGAGGACGCTGGTGTGGTCGCAAAGATGGAGGCACTCGACCGCGACCAGTTGACGGTGCCGACCATCGTCTACACGGAACTCGGAACGGGCCTCGACGCCGGGAGTTCACAGGCGGGGGGTTCGAGGCGATGGTCGCCGACGTGACGCTCGCACCGTACGACGCCGAGGCACCACGCCACGCCGTCTCGATACAGCGACAACTGTTCGACCAGCGGGAACCATCTCATGTTCGCCCCCTCTGCAACCGCATCGCCCGAAACAGCAACGGGGTGTCCGTCTCGAACTGCAGTACCCGCAGTCTCGGTCGAGCGAGCGATTATTGTGGGTGGCGGGAGAACTGGCGGGGAGCAGAACGATGTCGGACACGCAGTCGATACCCCTCAGCGTCATCATTCCGGTCTACAACGACCCCGAGGGGCTCGAAACGACGGTGGAGTCACTCCTCGACCAGACCGTCGACGATTACGAGATACTCGTCGCCGACAACGGGTCGACGGACCTGACCCGGAAACTCGCAAAGGCCTACGCCACGCGCGACCGGGTCATCCACGTCGTCGAGGACGAGATTCAGGGCTCTTACGCCGCGCGGAACGCGGGCATTGCAGCTGCCCGGGGAGAGATTCTCTGCTTCATCGACGCCGACATGTGGGTCGATTCGACGTGGCTCGAACGGGTCCAGGAGCGGATACGGAGCGACGAGGCCGATTATCTCGGGTGCAACGTGGAGATCGTCGTTGACGAGGAGACGATATTCGCCGAGTACAACCGGGAGAACGGGTTCCCGGTTGAGACGTACATCGCCGAGGAGAACTTCGCTCCGACCTGCTGTCTCGTGGTCCGGCGGTCGGTCATCGACGCTGTCGGTCCGTTCGACAAGCGACTGGTCTCCTCGGGTGATGCCGAGTTCGGCAAGCGGGTCCACCGTGCCGGGTACGAGCAGGCGTTCGCCGGGGACATCACGATGTATCACCCAGCCCGGAGTTCGCTCTTGTCGCTCCTGCAGAAGCAGTCCCGCATCGGCCGGGGACAGGTCCAGCGCGCGACCTATCACCCCGAGCCATTTGCGCTCAAGCGCCACCCGGTTCACCCGTTCAATTTTCTCCCCGTCCCTCCGACCGTGCTCCCCGAACTGTGCACGGACAGGCTGCTCTACCGGTGCGCGTTCATGTATGGCATCTCGTGTCTGGAGAAGTACGCCTCGACGCTCGGCAAGACGGCGGAGTGGCTGCGTCAGGTCCGGGCTGGCCCGGGAGCGTAGGTGCGCTTCGCCCGCAGGGCAGTCGCACAGCTACCTGAATCGCTCGTCGAACTGTCCGTAGAGCTTGCCGAACTTCAGCAGGTAGGTCAGCAGGTAGAACGCGACGAGCGTCCCGCCCGACTCGTCGGTGGTGAGTCGCTCGCAGAACCGTCCCGGGTGCGGGGGGAGCACGTTTCGTGGGTGATGCCACGGCCGTCCGCCGCTTGTCGTCCGGTGGCGCTGCTCGCGCCCTCTCCCCTGCCGGACGGCTTTGGCGAGATGCTCGCGGAGGGTCGTCCGGGCAGGGTGGTACATCGTGATGTCCCCGGCGAACTGCTGTGAGTAGCCGGCTCGTGCCACCCGGCGGCCGAACTCCGCGTCGCCGCCGGAGACGAGGTCCGTCGAGAACGGCCCGACGTCCTCGATGACCGCCCGGTCGGCCGACAGACAGCACGTCGGCGCGAACTGGAGTTCCCGCACGTAGTACTCGACCGGGAACGCCTTCGCAACGCTGTATGCCGCCAGCAGCGACCTGCGCCCCTCCGGGACGTACACCTCGACGTCACAGCCGACGTACGCCGCGTCGGTCTCCCGGAAGAACGCGACGAGGTCGCCGAGCCACGTCTCCTCGACGCTCATGTCGGCATCGACGAACGCGAGTATCTCCCCGCTCGCCCGACGAATCCCCGCGTTTCGTGCCGCGTAGGAACTCTGTATCCGGTCCTCGACCAGTACGGTCGCGTGGTCGTGGGGGGCTGTCAGCTCTCGCGCAATCTCGCGTGTGCTGTCGGTCGACGCGTTGTCGACGACGAGTATCTCGTGGTCCGCTGCGGGATACGCGAGTGCCAGCAGCGAGTCGAGCGTCGCACGGATGCCCGCCGGGTCGTTGTACACCGGGACGATGATGGATGCGTCCATTGTGTGGCCGTGCCGATGGCTCGTTTCGTACTCGCCCAGAGGACGCATTTATCTGTCGCTCCGGGCGTAGCGATACGCAGGTCGACTCCGATGCCAGAGGTTAGTGTCGTCATCCCCGTCTACAACCACGGAGACACGGTCGAACGAGCAATCGACAGCGCGCTCGCACAGACGCTCCGTGATATCGAGGTCATCGTGGTCGACGACGCCTCGACAGACGACACACAGACCGTGCTCGACCGCATCGGCGACCCGCGGGTCACCTGTCTCCGCCACGACTCGAATCGCGGGGGCAGCGCCGCCCGGAACACCGGCATCGACCACGCGACCGGCGAGTACATCGCCCTCCTCGATGCCGACGACGAGTGGCGGCCGCAGAAACTCGAACAGCAGTGCGCGGAACTCCGGTCACGCTCCGCGGAGTGGGTGGGCGCGTACTGTGATTTCAGGCAGACCCGATCGAATCGGCTGGTCGAACTGGTCGACAACGCGGTGCGCCGGCCGACCGGACTCGAAGGGGACGACGTGCTCATCAACGGTATCTTGCTCCGGCGGTTCGCCCACGGTGGGTCCTCGACGCTGTTCGTCGAGCGGGCCGCTGTCGAGGCCATCGACGGGTTCGACGCCTCGTTCCAGCGTCATCAGGACCTCGAATTCCTGCTCCGACTGCTCCAGCGGGGCAAACTGGCCTTCGTCGACGAGACGCTCGTGTACAAACACGACAGCGGCTACCCCGACGCCGAGACCGTGCGCGAGGCCCACGAGCGGTTCACCGAGACGTTCGCCGACCTCATCGCCGAGCGGGGGTACGACGAGCGCATCGAGCGCCTGCAGCGGTTCCACTGGAGCAAACAGCAGTTCCGCGAGGGCCGGTTCCGGGAGGGACTCCGCTCGCTCCGGGGCAGCGAGTGTCCCCACCACCGCGACGCGCTGGGGCTCGGATTCGCATTCCTGACGGGACTCCAGCGGTGTCTCGGCTAGTCGCCAGTCCCATCAGGTGGCCGGCTACCGTGACTGCGAGCGCCGGTCGGCACAATCTTGACTCGTCCGGAGCGTCAATGCTGTCAACAGGAATGTCACAGCAGATTCGGCTCGAAGACCACGTGTACGAGCGCATCAGTGCGAACAAACGTGACGACGAGTCGTTCAGCGAGGCTGTCGAACGACTCATCGGGAGGCGATCACTCCGGGAACTACGCGATGTCTTCGACGACGGGCAGGTCGAGGAGATGCGAGGGGCAATCGAGGCTGCCGACGAGGACGACCGGGAGGGGATCCGTGAGATTGCGGAGCGGTTCGAATGAGCGTCGACACGAGCTTCGTCCTCGATATCATCGATGACGTGGACGCAGCCGTCTCGAAGGAGCGGGAACTCGACGCCGACGGTGTTCCGCTGGTCATCCCGTCGACGACCGTTCTGGAGCTGTACATCGGGGTCGGGAAACTGGCAAACACCGAAGACGAGCGCCAGCAGGTCGAGACCATTCTCGATGCGTACCCGCTCGTGGACACGACGCCGCGCATTGCTCGCCGTGCGGGTCGACTGCTCGGTGAGCGCACGACCGAGACCGCCGGTGAGGAGGGGCCGGGCATCGGAAAGGGAGACGCGGCAATCGCGGCGACAGCGATAGAACGCGACGAACCAGTGCTCGCTGCCGACGAGCACTACGGGACAGTTCCCGGTGTGACAATCGAACGATATCGCTGAGACTGTCGGTCGAGACGCCCCGTGCCAGCCCCGTCGAGTGCCTCGGCGTCCCCGTCGAGCACGCCCTCCATTTAGAAACGGCGGTCGAACGCGGTCGGTCGTCCGGTGACCCCCGTCTCCCCGGACTGTTGCCCGGCCTGTCATCCGGACAATCCGGTCGTCCGACCACACGCCGACCTCTGTCCCGGCAGTGCATGGCCGATTCCGCGGATACGTTCGCCGCATTAATAGACAGCCTCATACTCCGGCCCCCGATATCGTCACGACGAATGCGTCTCCGCGTGCCGCTCCTACCGTGGTGGGTCCGGTGGAGCGCCGTCGCCGGTCTGGCGGCGTTCATCTTCTACACCTCCATCGTGACGGCTCCACCCGAGACGGTCGTCGACCAGTTGCGACCCGGGCCGGAGAGCCTGCTCCCGCTCGACAAGTGGCGACACCTCCTCGCGTACGCCACCCTCGGGTACGGGCTTGCGTACGCGACGACCGACTGGGACGTCGAGACACGCCGTCTCGCCGCGCTCGTTCTCGTGACGACGGTGCTGTACGGCGTCGGCGTGGAGTTCGGTCAGTCACTGATTCCAGGACGGTTCTTCTCGGTGGGCGATGCCTACGCGAACGCGTTCGGTGCCGCCCTCGTCCTCCCGTGGTACCTGCTCCGGTCGTACGTCGCGTTCGTTCCGCTCCGGTCGTGGGTCGATACACTCTCTGGGCAGAGGTGACCCAGGAGCGCAGCGAGCATGCTTTGCGGGAGACAGGTCAGTCGTCATCGGCGGTGTAGGCACCGCCGCGCCGCTTGACCCGAGCGACAACCAACCGATATTCGTCCTGTCGAAACGCTACGGAGAGACGAAACTCGCCGACCCGAATCTTTCGGTAGGGGCTGTTCTGCAGTGGTTCACCGTAGTCCGGCGGGTCACGCCACGGGGACGTGGTAATCTCGTCGAGTTTCTCGACAATCCGGTCCTGTTCGCCCGGCGAGAGTGCCTCGATATCCTCCTGTGCGTTCGACGATAGCTCCCACGTCCAGTCCTCGTCACTCATCGCTCGTGCCGAACCGCTCGCGTGCCTCCTCCGCACTCATTGTCCGTCCGTCCTGGGCATCCGCTTCGGCCGCGAGAAGGGCGACGAGTTCGTCGCGGTCGAACGTCGGAAACTCGACCGCATCCCGGAGCGTGTAGCGGATGAACTCACTCCGACTGTTGAACCCGCGGCCCTGCCACGTGTCGTCTACCTCTTCGAGGAACGACTCGGTGAGTTTGAAATTGACTGTGACAATCTCGTCCTCGCCATCTCCCTCTGTAGTTGCTCCGGACATATGCACGTAATACCATGGTGTTACAGATAGGCGTTTCGCGGAGAATCCCCTGTCTGTCGTGTAGTCCGACTGGTGGTGTTCCTGCTGGTTCCGCTCGACAGGTGGCGACAGTTCCTCGCCTGCGCGACACTCGGGGTACGGGTTCGCGTACGCGACGACCAAGCGGTAGTTCTCGCCGACCGACGGGGTGTCAGATACCACAGACGCGGGCAGTTCGGCCACCGCGGTCGGTAGCAGAAGACACAATAGGAGTGCACCATCGTATATAGGTGAACGGTCAGATGGGAGAGAACAGAGAGAGCAGGTCCGGAGATGGCGGTGAACCCGACAGTCGGTTGTTGCCCGCGCAGTTTGGACAGGTGCTCGAGAATCTGGTCCGGAACGCTGTCGAGCACGGCACACCGGACAGCACCGGTGAGGAGGACAAACCGGTGGGCGACACAGACAGTGGGCTGACCGTGCGCGTGGAGTCGCTGTTGGACGGCTTCGCTCTGGAGGACAACGGGGTCGGGTTTCCGGTGGACCGGCGCGAGACGTTATTCGGCGGCGCGACGGGGACGGGCGAACACACCGGGTTGGACCTGCGCATCGTCGAACAGGTTGTCGAGGCACACGGCTGGGCGATAACCGCGACCGAGAGCGACGCCGGCGGGGCGCGGATAGAGATCACCGGCGTCAAGTTCGCCTGAGATGCGCGGGGATATCCCAATCGGCGCGCTGCTGGCTGCGGTGCTCATCACCGTAGCTTTCGCGCCCGCGGCGCTCACCGTGTCGGGGTCGGCCGACGACCTGAGCAGTATCCTCGAGTACAGCCCCGCGGAGCAACAGGTCGAACCGGGCGAGACGGTGACCGTCGATGTCGAGGTGTTCGCGGGCGGGGTCACCCACGATGCCGGTGTCGACAGGGTGAACACGACACTCGTCCACGACCCCGACGTGCTGACCATCACCAGCATCGAACCCGGGCCGTGGCTGGCGGCGGGTGGGGCTGAGGTGAGCCTCGAAACCGACATCGACGGGTCGAGCGGCACCGCACAGGTGGTCCAGACCCGCGACGCGTCGGCGGGTGTCACCGGTAACGGCAGCCTGCTCACGGTCACACTCGCCGTCGCCGGGAACGCCGACCCCGGTAGCTACACGCTGTCGTACGACGACAGTATCGTCCGGATGACGAGCGGTCAGTACCAGCCGGTGTTCCCCAACAACGGGACACTCCTGGTGAGCGAGACAGACACCACGGGAGAGGACAACACAACCGGGCGGTTCGCACTCGGTATCGCGGCCGTCGTCGCGCTCGTGGTGGGTGTGGTCGTCCTCCGCCGGGTCCGGGCTGACTAGAAGAAGCTGTCGAGTCGTTCGGCGGCCGTCTCGACGCGGGGTGAGACGAGTGCGAACCGTATCCAGTCGGCCCGGGAGTCGCCAAAGGCCTCCCCGGGCATCCCGGCGACACCGGCCTCGTCTATCAGCTGTTCCACGTTCTCGAAACTGCCGGCAAAGCCGGGGAACCGCGCCATCACGTAGAACGCCCCCTCGGGGTCGGTGTAGGTCGCGCCCGCCCGGTCGAGCGCGGCGGTGAACGCGTCGATGCGCCCGCGCAACCGGTCACGTACGGACTCGTAGTACTCCGGTCCGGTCTCCCTGAGCGCGTGCAGGACCGCCGCCTGTGCCGGCCGGGAGCCGGTGACGTTCGTCAGCATGTGCCGGGTGCGGGCGTCCTCGAACAGGTCGCCGGTCGGTCCCTCCCGGTCGGGGAAGACGGCGTAGCCCACCCGCCAGCCCGTTATCGCGAGCGATTTGGAGAAACTGTTCGTGACCACCCGGTGTGGCGAGTCGACAGACAGCGCCGAACTGAACGTTCCCGAGTAGTCGAAGTGGTCGTACACCTCGTCGCTGACCAACAGGGCGTCGTTGTCGGCGGCGATCTCGACCAGTGTCGCCACCGTCTCGCGGTCGTAGGTCACGCCGAGCGGGTTATTCGGCGTGGTGACGACGATCACACTTGTCCTCTCGCGCACACACTCCCGGACGGTTTCGAGGTCGGGCACACCGTCTCCTCCGGCGGGGACGGACCGCGTGTCGGCACCGAGCATCGACGCCCGGCCCGCGTAGTACGGGTATGTCGGGTCGACCAGCAGCACCTCCGAGCCGGGGAACCGCTCCAGACCGGCCGCCATCGCCAGGTGGTTGGCCTCGCCGGCCCCGTTCGTGACGATGACCTGCTCTGCCTCGACACCCCGACGACCTGCGATCTCCTCGCGCAGGGCGGTCAGTCCGACGCTCGGCGGGTACTGGAACTGCCCGGAGTCGACGCGTGCGTACTCCGCCAGCCCCTCCCGGAGTGACTCCGGCGGCTCCCAGTCCGGGCTCCCACTCACCATGTCGACGACGTCGCGGTCGGCCTCGCTCGCGTACTGCATCACGCGAAAGAACTGCGGCGTCTCGTAGTCCATACCGAACGTTGGACGGCGGCTACCTGTCTCTTTCTCTCCACCACGACTGTCTCCCCACCAGCACCAGCCTCTCCTCCCAACCACGACCACGGGCGGTCCAGAGAGAGCCGAGCGGGAACGGTCGACAGAGCGGTCTCACGGCACCGGGTCGAGCCGAGTCGAATCGGCGATGACGGGGTCGACACCGCCAGCCCCTTTAGTCGTCCTGCTGTATATGCTGGTATGAGTGAACTGACGGCGACCCTCCATACCACAGCGGGTGACATCGAGATCGACCTGTTCGACGAGCGTGTCCCGGAGACGGTGGAGAACTTCGTCGGACTGGCAACGGGCGAGCAGGAGTGGGAGGACCCACAGACCGGCGAGAGGCGGACAGACCCGCTGTACAACGACATCGAGTTCCACCGCATCATCGGTGGGTTCATGATACAGACCGGTGACCCCACCGGCACGGGTCGCGGCGGTCCGGGCTACACGTTCGACGACGAGTTCCACCCTGAACTGCGTCACGACAGCGCAGGAACCGTGTCGATGGCCAACCGCGGCCCCGACACGAACGGGTCGCAGTTTTTCATTACACTCGACGCACAGCCACACCTCGACGACAAACACGCCGTCTTCGGCGAGGTAATCGACGGGATGGACGTCGTCGAGGCGATCGGCTCGGCCACCACCGACGGGGACGACAGGCCGACCGACGCCATCGTGCTCGAGTCGGTCACAGTCGAGAACTGACTGTCTCCGCGACCACTGTCGGGAATCCGTAACCGCTTTTTGAGTGCCCGTCAGATGTGTCACCGCGCGAGGGTAGCAGAGCCAGGCCAAACGCGGCGGGCTTAAGACCCGCTCCCGCAGGGGTTCCTGGGTTCGAATCCCAGCCCTCGCATCCGAGACCTGGGCGGTGGGGTCACGGTTCTCACCGGTCTGTGAGTCACCGCTGTGCGTGCACGACACACACACAACCGAGACGCGTTTTAGCCGGTCTCGCGGTTACCGGTGGTATGGACCGGCGAGGGTACCTCGCGGCGCTCGGTGGTGTGGCCGCGGGGACCGCTGGGCTGGCGGGTGTCCTCCGTCACATCGGAGACGGCGGTGCCGGACAGCGGCCCGGACCGAAGGGGTCACGCGCGGGGGTCGGAGACGAGAGCGAATCAGGACGGACAGACACGCCGTCCGGCGAGCGCGGGGTGGACATCGTCCCCGACGAGGAACTGAACCGGGCGGCCCCCAGAGATGGGATACCGGCGATTGTCGACCCGGTGTTCGCGCCGACGTGGGACACGGCGGATGCGGGTGAGGCCGTCGCGGAGCTCGACCTCAACCCCGACGACGAGGTGATCGGTATCGAGCGCGCGGGTATCGCCCGGGCATACCCGCTGAAACTGCTCAAACGTCACGAGGTGGTCAACGACACGCTGGGGGGACCACAGCTGATAACGTACTGTCCGGTCTGTGATGCAGGACTGGTGACAGACAGGGCCGTCGCCGGACGGACCCGAACGTTCGGTGTCTCGGGCTATCTCTATCGGGCAAATCTCGTGCTCTACGACGAGGAGAGCGGGAGCCTGTGGAGTCAACTCGGTGCGAGGGCAATCCAGGGGCCGCTCACCGGCACGCGACTCGACCGGACCGGGAGCGCGGTCACGACCTGGGAAGAGTGGCAGCGCACAGCGCCCGAAACGTCGGTGCTGGTGCCGCCGCCGGCGTCGAACACCGTCGTCGGGCCGGTGTCGTTCAACTACAACCTCGAGTTCTACGAACGGCGCGAGCGCATCGCCGACCGGTATCCCGACTACGGCCCGCTCGGGGCGTTGGAGTGGACGGACACGCGTCTCCAGCGACGGACGGTCGTCGTCGGGGTCAGCACCGACAGCGCCAGTCGAGCATACCCGGAGCGGGATGTCCGGCGTGGGGAACCGGTAAACGACGTTGTCGGGTCGCTACCGGTGCTCGTGACGACCACCCCGAACGGACGGCCCCGGGCCTACGTCCGCCGGGTCGAGGGGGAGACACTCACCATCGAGGAGAACGGGACAGGCACACTGGTGGCGGGTGGGTCGAGGTGGTCGCGGCTGCGGGGAACAGCACTGGACGGGCCGCACGAGGGCACACGGCTGCCTATCGCACCCGGGCGCGGGCCGCTGTACTGGGCGGCCTGGCTCGCGTTCAACCCCGATTCGACGGTGTACGGCCGGGACGGCTAATCCGAACGGGCGGGTGGGGAGACGAGCGGTCGCCACTCCTCGTGCTCGAAGACGCCGATCTTTGTCCCGTCGATTGTCCGCAGATGGGTGTACAACACCCCCTCTGACCGGGCAGAGGCAATCATCCCCTCGGCCATCCGCATGTCGTACCGGCAGGCGACGAGAATCGACCGCCCGGTGTCGCTATCGATGAACTCGAGCACCGCGTACATCAGCCCCTCGATCTCTCTGCCGTACGAGAGGTACTCGGTGAACGCCTCGGGGTCGTACATCGGTTCGAACTCCTCGGCGTGGTTGTCCGGGATGATCATCTTCAGCCCGAACTCGTCGTCGTCGCGCATGTCGATGCTGACAGTGTCGGTGTGGATAGCCGTCACCGTGAGCACCTCCCAGCCATCCGACCGTCGGTCCGCCGCGATCGCCTCCATGTCGTCGAACGTGTTCTTCCAGGCCTCCGCCTTTGCACCTGTCGGGTCCTTTATTCGTTCCTCTATCGGGTCGGGCGGCTCGGGTATCCCGTCTTCCTGTGTCATATCCAATACTACTCCGGCCGCGTGCATAACTCTTTTCGAGTCGATTCCGTTGGCCACTACACCCCGAGACCGACCTCGAGGAGAAACGAGGTCCCCAGCACGAACACACTCGAAAGAAACAGCTGTACCGGGATCCGGACCCGGCGCTCCGGTGGCGGGAGCGTGACCCAGCGGACCGGCGGCAGTGCGCGTGTCACCCGCTGGAACCGTATCTGGTGTGTCTCCGAGATGGCCGCCCCCCCAGGGTCGGACTCGGGGTCCGTGTTCGGACCCGACGGCCACAGTCGGACAACGGCGTAGGCCATCAGCAGCCAGCCGATGGCGAACATGAACCCCTTTACCCCGGCGGCACCGCTGCCGCTCCCGAGGCTCAGCAGTCCTGCGACAGCCAGTGTCCCCCCGGTCACCCCCAGCGAGAACGTGACCGCATCAAGCACCACCAGCGCGTAGATCCGCGGTCCCGCTCCGGACCGACCGGAGGCGGACATTACTCGCCGCCGTCTTTCACCGCGCGTTCCTCGATAACGGGTCCCGGTTCACGGTACTCCGGGTCGTGTCGGTGGCAGTAGCTCTTCCGGTCTGACGAGCCCATCGTGTAGAACTGCAGCTCCATGTCCGACTCCTGGTCCGCGTCGACACCGTCACAGACACTGCCGAACTCGTTGTTGAGCAGCTCCAGTGCCGCCTCCTCGTCACCCTCGTTCGTGCGCCGGGCAACCTCGTCGAGGACCTCCTGCACGTTCGCGGGCACCTCGAGGTCGCCGAACAGCTCTGTCATCGTGTCGTTCATGTTGCCAAACCGGGTCTCCCAGCCCAGCCGCCCTCGGATGCGCTCACGTATCGTCCGGCTGGCGCGCTCGCGCTCGCGGAGCACCTCCCGAACCGTGTTCAGCTCCGACCAGACCGCCTCGTCGAGGTCCTCGTACTCCGACGGTCGTATCCGGGCCGGACAGCGGGTGCTGA
>ERZ1034569.115-NODE-115-length-29225-cov-10.641275_pt1 | contig 29225 bp, 24 predicted proteins | sample MGYA00520706_ERZ1034569 | MGnify/ENA primary metagenome ERZ1034569 (study PRJEB33760, sample SAMEA4777722) | hypersaline lake metagenome | biome: hypersaline environment; feature: brines | place: Spain | collected 2014-08 | depth 0 m ...
GCGTTCTTGATGGTGAGGCTGAAAACATGTATCGGCTCCTCACTGCTGATGAGGTCACCGCCGGGATGCAGACGGAAGCTCGACAGACATTAGCGAACAAAGGAATTGAGATTAATCAACTTGAGGCTGACTTTGTCAGCTATCAGGCAGTGTATAATTATTTGCGAAAGCATCGCGATGTCTCGTCCGAAGAGCGAAAAAAGAAGGCTCAAAAGCCGATTTCTGCAGACTTAGAATCAGTGCAGAAATTGTCAAGCCGTCTCCGCGCTGTCCTCTCAGGAATGATAGACAAGTGGGAGGGACGCAACGCTGTCACCGTTGACGAGTACGATGTTGAGGTTGATGTATGGATTTCATGTCAGAGCTGTGGTGAGCGACTTCGCCCGGCTGAATTCGTTGACCGGGGTGGTTGCAGGTGCGATGAGGTCCCTGAAGTCAAAACAGCGAGTTAGTGACTCACCTTCGTATCAGGTTCGTTCTTTTTTATTGTGTGAATCGCATCTATCGCTATCAGGGCCAAGTCTGCACAATCAAAATCACGTGCGATCATTGTATGCTATCGACTACTGGGCTGTCCAGCCTCCATCAACGCTGAGGATAGTTCCAGTGACGAACGAACTTGCCTCCGCAGCGAGGTAGATTGCTGCGCCGACAACTTCCTCAGGCTCGCCAAACCGCTCAAGCATATGTCCTTCACGCATTTTCTTCTGCCACTGTTTATCATCCATTGCCTCCCGGACCAGCGGTGTTTTCATGTATCCAGGTGCGAGTGCATTTACCCGGACACCGGGTGCCCACTCAGCTGCGAGCCCCTTGGTCAACTGGACGACGCCACCTTTGCTCGCTGAGTATGCAGATTGATTTGGCCCCCCATCAAGACCACGAATCGACGCCATATTGATCACGCTTCCTGACTGTTGATTGACGAGCGGCTCACCCAGCACCTTCGCTGCGAGAAACACGCCTGTCAAGTTCACTTCGAGTATTTGTCGCCAGCGTGCTTCTGAAAGCTCCAAGACCGATTGTCGAGTATTGATACCTGGAATATTACACAGAATATCATATCCTCCAAACTCCTCAATCACGCCATCGCGCAGCGCCTGAAGTGAGTCAGTATCAGTCACATCGACTTTGACAGCCGTTGCGTTATTACCGATATTCTCTGCAACTGTTGTCGCATCTTCAATATTAATATCAGCACAGACGACGGTAGCATTCCGGACAGCGAACCCGTGCGCGATTGCACGACCAAGCCCAGATGCTGCTCCCGTCACAACTGCGGTCTGCCCAGCTAGGTTAAACATCGATGCGGGGTCGAAGCTCCACGTTGTGGGGGTTCGTGCCATACTTATAGCGATAATCGCAGATTCATAAAATATGGTGTCATAACAATCAACCTGTCATCTACAAGAGAAACAATCATTAATGTATGCATGGAAATTCGATTATGAGAATCGGTCGATTCAGGGCTGACGGTCAAACCCGTATTGGAGTGTTCGAACCCGACGCCGTCGTTGATGTTTCAGCAGCATACTCAGACTTCACAGAGGCAGTCGCAAATCCCTCGGCAGCGTCGACTGTGAGTGGGGAAACGTTCAATCGTCATACCATTACACATCTCCCTCCGATTGAAGCAGAAAATACTGTTTTTTGCGCGGCACTTAATTATGAAGCGCATGCGTCTGAATCCAATATCGCTGTGCCGGACCCTCCACTTGTCTTCATGAAACTCCCCCGGACGTTAGTGGGTGCTGATGCACCTATCTCGTATCATACGACCGTCACGGAAGAGATCGACTATGAGGCCGAGCTTGCTGCGGTTATTGGAACACCTGCTCGCCATGTTGAGCCAGATAACGCACTTGACCATGTCGCCGGATATACTATTTTAAACGATACATCTGCCCGCGATCTCCAGTTTGGCATGGAGGTCGGCGAGGACGACATGCTGGATTGGTTCTCAGGAAAAACGATGCAGGCAACGACACCAGTCGGCCCAACAGTTGTTGTCGACGAAATTGATGACCCACAAGATCTCGAAATCTCCTCGCGGGTCAACGGCGAATTGATGCAGGATGACCACACTTCGATGATGATTCGATCTGTTGCAGAGCTCGTCTCGTTCGTCTCCTCTCGCGTAGAACTCCAACCTGGTGATATCATAGCAACAGGAACCCCAGAGGGTGTGGGTACGTTTCAAGATATCAAGCTCAACCCTGGCGAAACGGTTGAAATCGAAGTCGAAGATATCGGTATCTTAGAGAATACGGTCGAGGAGATTCCAAACTGATATGTGTCGACGAGTCACGTCATGAGAATCTCCGACTGAGAGGGAGTTCATACGCAGTGGAAGTTGGAGTGGAGCATGGGAGATTAGCGGTGGAGTGAACCAAGCCAACGCCCCCCACTTCACTCACCCAGAAACGCGTTCGCTCGTTGAGGGTGGGGCTTGTCAGTGGCGTCTTCATCTCACCCGTATAGGTGAGGACTGTCTGCCCTCACTCGGTACCGTTGGCCCTGAGGTGAGAGCAGATTGACTGACGCTTCCCCCACGAGACGGCTGATGGCCTCGCAGGAGATACAACTCCACAATATTCTTCAACGTCGTAAAGTCACGCCGTGACTTTGCTGCCCGCCGGATGGAGACCGCATTGTGGTCTGCGTGGTCCTGCTTTCCACACCGCTGGCACCCAAACTCGTCTCAATGACGGGTGTCGTCATGAACGCACCCACATTCGTTGCACCGCTTGCTCGTGTTCTTCGGATTCACTGTGCCCACAAACATGCCTCGTGTACCACTCGCCGTCTCGATAATGAAGCGTGCTTTCCATGAACTCCCAGCCTTCGTCAAGTACCGGGACTGGTATTCGTCTTCGTTGCTTGGAAGTGCGAGCCCTGACACGAGAATGGTTGCCTAACACTGTCAGCGACACGTGCTCTTTGACTGTGTCGGGAAACACGGTGGGTGTTCGCCTGTCGTCCGTGATTGAGTTGGACGTGAGTTGAGCGATATATACACTTAGTTCAGAATATATTAAAGCTGAATTAAACTCGAATAACGGCTACGTGTCTCGGGTTTTGAGTTCCACATCATCCAGCTCTCATATCCAACAGTCACTACTCATCCCGTCCGCAGCACTGGAGTCGGAATCCGCTCACGTTCGTCACTTGCCGAGGTTGGTGTTGACGTCGGTCCTTCAATTGAGGACATGTGCTGGACCCAAAATGCTGTTGTCGTCTGTGCCTCGTATGCACCTGGCAGGACGCTGCTCACTCGTTCAACCGTGAGAACGCGGTCAATGAGTTCAATTCGGTCAGGTGGAATAAATCCTGATTCCTCTCGACCGTCATGTACAGTCACTTCGTCTGGGACAACGACAACGAGATGTCCTCCACCACCGACAGGCGTTTGTTTCATCCCTAATGCGTATACGCCTGTCTCTCTTGCTGTGCGGATGAGCGATGATAACTCCACCTCAACATGCGCCAATGCACGCCCCAGATTTGCTAGCCCACGCTCAGGTGGAGTCTTTGAGCCGAATAGGGGTAGCATCTTCCGATGACTTGTCTCAAGACTGCGTATTTCACAACTGAATGGCACTATGTGACCATCGACAGTCAGTACGTCGGCCTCTGCTACTTTGCTCGGGTGTGATGGATCGCTGACATGGACCGAAATGGGGAGTTCACGGTCCCATCTCGGCCGGACGGTTTGAACGCCAATAAAGCGAATTTGGTCATACGCTTGTTGAATCGCGTCAATTAGATTCTTTAATTTAATTGACTCAACCTCACTCAAGAGTAAGCGATTGATTGTATCAGTAAAACTTTCTGTCCCCTCACGCGCCTGAGCCAACTGTGGTATGAGCGATGATTCAACCCACAGCGGCACCGGATCACTGAGAACATCATCAGGATATGGTGGTGCATCGCGATGTCTCAGTGTTGAATCAGCAGCCTGCATTTTCGCATGGGCACGATCAAAGTACTCTGAGACGATTGTTCGGGAAAGGGGGTCTCCCTCTGTAGCGCGACCGATTGCCCAGATATACAGTCCAATTGCTTCAAAGCTCAGCCTTTCGGCGCCTTCACGAACAAACTGACGTAAGATCCACGTCTGCGCTTCACGATGAGACAGTGTCGTCTCATCATAGACACTCTCGATAAATTGCTCGTACAGCTGTGCGACTGTATAACAATATTCTTCGATTTCGTCGCGGGTGACGTTTGAAGGGAGCGGCGATGACTTCGCGTAATTTACACCCGAACCAATGATATTGAGCTTGGTGGTTGGATGCCAGTGTGTCTCAAGATCTACACCCATTAGATACGATTGAGCGCCTCCATAGACGAAATAGTTCCTCCAGAATTATATCTTTCCTTCAAAATATGAAAGTGGCACTTCTTGATTGAGCTCAGCAGTTCCATCTGAGACTCGCATAATCCGGTATGGTACTACTGGTTCGAGATTTTCATTCAAATCGACCGATCCTGATGCGCCCTCGTAGTTTACTGGACTTCCGTCTGCGAGAGCCTCCTTTCCATTGCCGAAGCCTGCAACGGAGACCTCAGTGTCATCACCAGTTGGGCGTGAGACGCTCCGAACGTTCTCTCCAATTGCTGTTCCGCTGGCTTCGCCCCCCTGCTCAAGCGCGAGGCCCATAAGATATGTCGCATCATAGGCATGCGGAGCAAACTGTGTTATCTGTTGTTGACCGCCCATATTTTCTTGGAATGTTGAGCTATTAGCTGTCTGCGGTGATGTAATATACATTCCCTCAACGACATCTGAAATCTCAGAGAGCATATCTGGCGACCAAATCGCCTCTGCACCAACCCATTGTCCATCATAGCCACTATCACCCCACTGCTGTAAGATGGTCCGCCCGTTTCCTGGGTACATAACGGCTCCGACTGCATCTGGGCCGCCATCAAATACCGAATCAATCGTTGATGTGTAATCGCTGGTCTGCATACTGTATGCGACCATATTGAGCGTTTCACCATCGAACGCCTCACTTGCCTCAGAAGCTAAGCCTTCACCGTATGGATTATCCACGTACAAGAACGAAGCAGTTTCAGCCTCAACCGTTTGATTGAGCACACGCGCCATAACGAGTGCCTGTTGAACATCATTCGGAGCAGTTCGACCATAGTATTTGACATTATTATCTTCGTTCACCCCTGCTGTTTCCAGCGCTGGTGAGGTGTTCCCATTTGAGATTTCCATTACACGGCTGTCTTTCGCGATCGGGGCAAGTGTCGTCCCGATCCCTGACGAATATGGTCCGACTAAGCCGACGATCCCCTCTTCGTTTATCATTGTCCGGAATTTTTGTGCAGCGCGTGAAGGGCTCCCTTCGGTATCGCTATTTACTGCCGTGACTTCGCGTCCGCCGAGAATTCCACCAGCATTATTGATTTCTTCAACAGCGAGATTAAATGCCCGCTGATGACCGCCTCCATATGCACTGTTCGTTCCCGTCACGGGGAAAATTGAGCCAAGAGAAACTGGCTCTCCACCTGACGATTCCTCAGTAGCCGCTTGCTCGGTCGGTTCATCACCGCTATCGGATCCACTTTCTGGTGTTGAGGTTTCTGTTGACTCACTACTCGTTTGCTGGCTACACCCGGCGAGTGAGATAGTTCCAGCCGTTCCAGCAGCTCCGAGCGATTTAATCACATCACGTCGGCTTCGGTCTGACATTGTGTGACCGGTTGTGAGTCAATATATATATAACTACTGACGCTACATAATTCGATGAAAGATATTCTTGTGAACACACAGTTTAGACGGTTTTCTGTTGACGATGTCACGATTTAACCTATGAGATGGATGCCTCAGGATCGGTCAAAACAACGAAGCCAGTGCCGTCTTGTGGTGACTCTAAGTTGCTCTTTCCAACTACGCGTCTCTGAATGGTAATTCACCGAAATGATTTTATCCAATTCATTAGCAGTTCTTGACATGACAGCCGAGACGGGCTTGTTGAACGCGATGATGACGGGTGTTGTTACGGGGAGTATTGTTGCATTAGGAGCCACAGGGTTGGCGTTAGTGTACGATATAGCTGAAGTGCCTAACTTTGCGCATGGTGATCTCTTAACTCTTGGTGCGTATCTTGCACTGCTTGTGAACAAGCCAAATACTGTCCCGCTCTTTGATGTATTCGCCTCCGAGGCACAGCAAGTAACCCCGACAGGAGCAGCGATTCTGTTTGTTCTCTCTGCTGGTGGGGTACTTGGGAGTGTATATCACCTGGGTGGTGTGCCAGCGCTCAAGGGAAGTTGGTGGGGCATTTCAGCCCCAGTCACGCTTGCACTGGCGGTTCATGTAGGGATTGCAGTGCTCGTTGGTGTAATTGTGGTGATAGCGGTCCCCTCTTTTTTAGCAGCAGTGCTGTTTTCGTTCGTTATGCTCGGAGCAACTGTTCCACTATTGGAGTCGCGTATTTTTCGGCCGTTTCGAAACAAGGATATTGAGCTGGCAATGATGCTCGTCGTGTCATTAGCTGTAGCATTTGTGGTTCGGTTCAGCATTCAGACACTCTATGGCGGTGAGATACGATTTTATGCCGTCGATACGACACTCCCTTTCTTTGGTGGACAACTTGATGTCACCATGGCAAAATTCTTCGATCTGTTTCTCACTAATGGTGGCATATTCATGTCAATTCAGAGTACTCGGACTGGTGAGTCTGGAGCGGTCGCTGTTCTCTCATACGGATGGATCGAAGTCGCATTAATGAGTGTGCTTACAACCACGGCTGTGATTGTCGCATACCGGTACCGCACCACAAGCGCAGCTGTCGTTGGGAAGCGACTGGCTGCTATTAGTGCCGGCCTCGTCACTCTGGTGTTCTCCGGAGCACTCCTCTCTGCTGGAGTTGATACACCGGAAACATCCATCATAGCGACTCGTATTAGTATTTCGCCGCTACGTATTGGCATTGTTGTACTCGCTCTCACGATGATGGCAGCGTTACATTATATACTACAGGCGACAACTCTTGGCAAGACAATGCGGGCAACGAGCGATAACCGAGAGCTTGCGCTTGTTCGTGGAATTAATACCCGTCGTGTAATGATGTCTGTCTGGATTATCGCAGGCTTGTTTGCAGCAATTGGTGGCACGATGCTCGGGTTCTTATTCAACTCTATCACGATCAATCTCGGATTTAATCTTCTCTTACCGATGTTTGCCGGTGTCATTCTTGGTGGAATTTCGGTGTATGGTGCTATCTTAGGAAGTTATATTGTTGGACTAGCTATGGAAGTTGGGATATACGCAATTCCAGGATTGAGCGCAACATACCGTATCCCAGTAGCATTCGTCGTACTACTCGGAGTCTTATTGTTAAAGCCCGAAGGCATCGTCGGGGGAAAATAATATGGCTGTTGCAGATGTCGTTGTCTCATTCCTGTTGCTTGTCTCAATATATGGAATTTTAGCTCTTGGCCTGAATATCAAATATGGGCACACAGGATTGCTAGACTTTGGACACGTCGGATTTTATCTGGTCGGGGCTTACACGGCAGCGTTATTTGTGCTGGGGCCAGATACTCCGGGTGATTTTACTGTTTATGTAATTGGTCTCGGCAATGTCCCACTTCTTGGGACATGGCCGATAGCAATCCTCGCTGGGACACTCCTGGCGGCCGTAATCGGTGGGCTGGTGACATTGCCAACGATCCGACTACGGGAAGATTACTTGGCAATCACTGTGTTGGGTATTTCTGTCATCTTCCAACGCGTCATCCAGTCTGAAACCTGGTTGGCGAACGGCCCAGACGCTTTGCGTGGTTATAGTCCCCCATTGCAGAGTTACTTTCCTGTGACTGGACAGAGCCTGGTGGGTGCAGTGCTATTTGGGGTGTTTGTCGCCGTCGTTTGGGGCTTAACGACTGCTGGCTTTGGATGGTTGTGTCGTCATCGCTCACCGCCACTTCAAACACGGCTGTATCAGTTCGCTGCACTTGGCCAGACCGCTGCTCCCCTGCGTGGAGCGGTTCTGGCGGCACTTGGAGTAGGTGCTATCACAACGGTTGTTATTATTCTCTTTGGAATTATTCTGCCAGTCGGACTGGTCGTATCGATATATACATGGACTGTCGCCGTGACGGCAGTTCGTCTACATTATAGTGAACTTTCTCGACCAGCGCTCATAACTGCAATATTGGTTGGCAGTGGTCTTCTCGTTAGTCTGGTTCCACTGGCAGTGATTGAAACGGTCAGTATACAGATTGCGGTGACACTGTCAGCGCTTTCAGTGCTCGTTCTCTCATACTATATAGCCATCCAGCGTTCAGCAGTCATAGCAGCAAACAGACTTTCGATAATCGGCGTTGGTTCACTATGGTTTGTAAGTATCTGGTATTTTGTGCTACCACTAGTGGACCCACTGACTGCGGGCCGTCTCACTGGTGCACTACAGACGCTATTTCAAAATCTGGTTTGGATGCTTGCCTTTGGCGGTGACGTAGGCGTCGGATACGTCATTATCGGATTGGGAGAACTCACCGTGCAACTTGATTATCCGCGGATACAATTGGCTGGGTTTATTCTCTTCTTGACGGGGCTGTTTTATATCGTCGAACAGACAGTTCAGACACCGTTCGGTCGAGTGCTTCGGGCGATTCGAAATGACGAAACTGTTGTTGAATCGCTTGGAAAGAACCCATTTACTTACAAGTTGCAAAGTATGATGATTGGGTCAGGATTGGCTGGGTTCGCTGGTGCGCTGTGGGCGATGTACGCACAGGGACTTACCTTCACGACGTTCGCTCCACGAGTAACGTTCATTATCTTACTCATCATGTTCGTCGGTGGTGTAGGCAATAATAAGGGTATGATATTTGGAGCTGCGCTGTTCTGGGCATTCCAGCAGGCAACGACACAACTGGCTGGGTTCTTTCCTCCTGCGATTCGGGTTAATATTCAGGCGTTCCGGCTTGTGATCGTCGGAATCCTGTTCCTGATCGTCCTGTACTATCTCCCGGAAGGCTTGTTAACTCAAGAAGGGAGTACCACCGGTGAACAGCGGACTCGCCGCACGGAGGGTGCCGAATGAGCGATCCATTGCTTGCCGTCGAAGATCTTCGAAAAACGTTTGGTGGGATTGTCGCTGTTGATGGTGCAACCTTTGAGATTGAGTCAGGAACGATTACCGGGCTTATTGGACCAAACGGCGCTGGGAAAACGACAACGTTCAATCTCATCAGTGGATTTTATGTGCCCGACAATGGTCGGATCAGCTACCGCGGAACCGATCTTCAATATCTTATGGCACCAACAGATATGGAGACAACTATCTGGGGTAGCGCCGCAGGATTCAGTGGTGGTGTCATCGGCGCGGCGGTCGGCTTAGGAGCGTTTAGCTTTGGCGCGCTGCCTGCACTGGCCATCACTATCGGTGGAGCCGCAGTTGGTGCAGGCGGATACATTGCTGAGGAGCGATTGACTCAGTCGCGCGAGCAAGCACGCAATGCACGCCCATATCAATTAGCGCGCGAGGGACTTGTTCGCACATTCCAACTCACACGCGAACTTGGTGAAATGACAGCATTGGAAAATCTTATGTTAGCTCCGCAAGGCCAGGCAGGCGAGTCGGTCATCAACACTTGGTTCAGGCGTGATAAAGTAAGCACCGAGGAGGAGACGGTACGTCAGCGAGGGGTTGAGATGCTCGAATTGTTAGAGATTGAGCACTTACGCGATGAACCAGCCGAGAATCTCTCTGGTGGTCAGCGAAAACTACTCGAGTTAGGCCGTGTCCTCATGCTTGATCCCGAATTAATTCTACTTGACGAACCTGTTGCAGGGGTGAATCCGACACTCACACAGAAGCTCATGGATCGTATCGAGAAGTTGAGCTCGGAGGGGTACACCTTCTGTATCGTCGAACATGATATGAATGTCATCATGGAACTTTCTGAGACAATCATCGTCATGAATGAGGGCAAGCGCCTCATTCAAGGGCCGCCAGAACAGATTCGTAACAATGATGCGGTAATTGATGCATACCTCGGAGTGGAGTAAGATGGCACTGCTCAAGGCTCGAAATATTGTCTCTGGATACGGGGATGCAGAAATTCTTCATGGCGTTGATCTTGATGTCGCACAGGATGAAATCGTGACAATAATCGGTCCAAATGGTGCAGGAAAATCAACGATGATGAAGGCCATGTATGGCCTTATCGATTGCTGGGACGGGACAGTTAGATTCAATCGTGAAGAAATCACGAACCTCAGACCGGATGAAGTGACACACAAAGGGCTTTGTTATGTGCCACAAAAAAACAATGTATTTCCGACGCTCACTGTTGAGGAAAATCTTGAGATGGGTGCATATATTGATGGTAATCCCACAGCAGAGCAACTTGAGGATGTCTGGGAACGCTTCCCCATCTTGGCGGAGCGTCGAAACCAGCGTGCAGGATCAATGTCTGGTGGGCAACAACAGATGTTAGCTCTCTCATCGGCTCTGATGATCGATCCAGACCTCTTATTGGTTGATGAACCATCTGCAGGGTTAGCGCCCGATCTTGTTTCTGACATGTTTGATCGCTTAGTCGAGATTCGTGATGTAACTGAGACAGCTATCTTGATGGTTGAACAAAACGCTCGCCAGGCACTGCGAGTATCTGATCGCGGCTATGTATTAGATATGGGTGAAAATGAGTTTGAAGGGAGCGGCCAAGAACTGCTGGAGAGCGAGGAGGTAGCGAATTTGTATCTTGGTGAGTGACGCCACCGACATCAGCGCAAAGCGAGGGACTCTCCTCTCAGCACCCAGCAGACATAATGACCATCATGATTTTGTAGATCACTGTCAATATCTCCCGTATGGATGGAGTAATCCTCGCTGCAGGCCAAGGCACGCGGATGCGACCACTGACTAAACCCCGACCAAAGCCACTCCTCCCAGTTGCCGGCAAGCCGCTTTGTGCACACGTGCTTGATGCCTGTGCTGAAGTCGTCGATCGATATGTACTCGTCACGAGCTATCGCGGTAACTTAATTCGTGAGACATTTGACGATGCATATCGGGGAACTCCAATCACCTATATCGAACAGGACGCACCACAGGGAACTGCTGACGCAGTTGGCGCAGTATCAAATGTGGTGCATGATGAATTCATCGTCTTAAATGGAGATGTCGTAATCGACCCAGAGTTGCCCAATTCACTCGCAGCAACACCAGGGACCGCAATCGCGAGCACACCAGTGGAAAATCCAACATCTTATGGAGTTCTCTCGACAGATGGTGACACTTTGGCGGCGATTTTCGAAAAGCCAGCCGACCCACCAACGAACCTCGCAAATGTTGGTGCATATGCTTTCGAACCATCCATTTTTGATGCAATTTCGGACACATCAAAAAGCGATCGCGGTGAGTATGAAATCACCGACTCTATCAGGCGTGAACTTGAGCGGGGAACTTCGATATCAGTTGTTGAATACACTGGTCACTGGTTGGATGTCGGCCGTCCATGGGAGCTGCTAACGGCAAACGAAATGCTGTTGAGCATGCAGGAAACGACAATCAGAGGCACTGTTGCCGACTCAGCGACGATTACGGGGGCAGTCGTGATTGAACCAGGTGCGACAGTCAGCGATGGATGCTATCTTGAGGGGCCAATTTACATTCAAACAGGGGCGGAGGTCGGACCGAACGCACACATTCGAGGGGCGACACATATCGGGTCGAACGTGCATATCGGGCATGCAGTCGAAATTAAGAACTCGATTATCGCTGAGAACAGTGCGGTCCCACATTTATCATATGTTGGGGACTCTGTGCTTGGTCAGTCAGTGAATTTGGGTGCTGGTAGCCAGATAGCAAACCTCAGACACGATCAAGAAACCATCGAAATGACAGTCAAAGGCGACCGAATCGACACTGGAAAGCGAAAACTCGGTGCAGTCATCGGTGACGGGGCGAAAACGGCAATCAACTCCAGTCTGTATCCAGGTGTGAAACTCGGAGTTGGAGCTGAGACACTTCCAGGTGAGGAAATAAAGCATGACCGAGATTAAAAATAGTCATATGACATGAGTGAGCCGAAGTCAACGACCTGACTCGCGGATATAACCGATAGCCACAGACAACCGGTCACTCGTGGACGACCAGACTGTGATTCCCACGAGATTCATTTTTTGCTTTCGTCTTGCTCTTGCTCAGTTGACCACCAGACGGTGGATCACGAGCAGGTGGTCGCCTACGAGAGCAACTGTTATATGGAGACCACGGAGAGCAACAAGTGAAGCATATTGAGTCCCGCTTGAGTTAGTGCCAGAGAGTGAAAAAACACGCCGTGGAATACATAAAGAAATCGTATTTGCAACAACTGTGATGATCACACGCTTGAGAATCGTGCTCTCGTCGACGGCCTCAGGCTCAAGTGAAGTGGTTTGAGACGCAGAGCGTCTCGTCACCACAGGAGCGAAAATTTCTGGGTTCCGAACGAGTCTGAGGCTTATCGACGGCTTCATTTCGTCGTGCTCGGCTGCTCGTATGACTTGATATCGAGTTGCAGGCGCTCATGAGTCGACACGATTTGAGGGCTGATTGACTGGCAGCCCGTGAGTGACGATGTTTGTGGCTGTCTGTCACTGAACATAATCTGTCAATGGTTAAGCCGAGGTGTACATAATTTGAGTCGCTGTCGGCTTCCTGCCCGACCTCGACCTCAAAGGTCAGAGTCAAACTATCCGTCTTGAAATCAAATGATTGGTCCCAAAATTTGTGTGGAGCCACATACTGCTCTTTCACATGTCCCTCAGCGATTTACTTGATACAATTCGCGCGCTTCTGTTTGAGCAAGCGCGTGTCGAGCGAATTCGCAAGACACTCACACAGGAAACTGGGAATCCAATGCTTGGTATTGCAATTCACCAGTCACGCGCACTTGATGCCCGACAGGGGAGGGCACCTGAGCGGATGCTCTCACAATACATCGCCCAAGCACTCGAGTCTGCTGGCTTTGATTATGAAATTGATATTGGATTCGAACGGTTATTTGAACCGCCTCATCAAGATAATAGTCTTGAAACATACCAATGGTGGACCGACGTGTGTCCAAAAATTGGATTTACATGCAACATGCTGCTGTATGACGCCCGTGGTGGTGGTCGAGCCGCGATCGATGACCAGTATGCAATCGTCGGTATGAATCGTGTTCGCTCGCTTGATGAAGAAATCACAAGTCCCTGTAACACGCAACAATGTCACAATATCTGGGCTGGGATTCATGAACTGGGCCACAGCCTAGGTGGGAGACACGATACACCAATGATGCAGGAGAAGCCGGCTATGTTATTTCATACGAATATGGTCTCTCTTCTCCGTAGTCGGGCTGAGTCGGCTGAAATCGGCCGTCAATAGTCGCGAAGTTCACACAGTGAGTCGCTGTCCGAGCACTGATACACCCGCAGCTGCAAATATCAAAATGACCAGATTAAATCCAGCCTGAAATAGTGGCTCGAAATCAGGGGCAATCCAGATACTAATTGCCCGTGCAGAGGCCATATAGAACCGAATTATTGCTATGAGCGCTAAGAGTGATAGCACCCCGAATGCTGCCAGCTGTGCATACCGCCGGAAGCTTCCATTGTCACTAACCAATTCATTGTTACCTGTCTCAGATTGCGTTGAGGCTTGGTTGGTTTCGCTGGACTCACTCATTCTTTTTCCTCCAGATAATAATCGTAACAAATAGTGTAAGAATACCGATACCTATGCCAAACCCGGGCTGAGATGTCTCTGACTCAGTGAGTTCTGTCGCCCCACCTCTGGCCTCCTCGTTCGCCTCGGCCTCGGCCTCAAAATCACTTGCTTGAATGTCGACCTGTTCGCGAGTTGTATTCGCAGGCAACGGCTCTGTTGGTGCGAGTTCAGCGGTTGCACTTGCGACCTCAAGAACGACTGAGTCACGGACCAGCATCGCATCAAGCCTGTAATTGTACTCATCAGGGACTTCAAGTGTCGCGTTTACCTCTGTGGTTCGTCCAGGCCTGACTGTCTTGACAGTTGCTGTGGTTTGATCCGCGATAATATTCGAGTCTGCCTGACGAGCCATAATGCGGAGTTGTAGTCTATCAGTTGCCATATCGCCTGTATTCGTCAGGTATGTCGTCGTTGTGAGTCGTACCTGGCTTTCACCGACGTTTGAGATTTGGTAAGTAATTGGTGGGATTGTTGCAGTCTCAAACTGCTCGAAGTGGACTGTGGATTCCGCATATGCCGGAGTCAGTGCACCCACGCCAGATACAGTTGTCTCTCCATTCTCAACCTGTTGCTCTGATTGATATATCCTCACGTCGAATTGATACCGACCCTCTCGTGGAACGGTGAGATTTGCTCGAACCGGCACTTCCTGATTCCCACGAATAGATCCAACCGATAGACGCTCTGTCTCTCGGAGTAAATTCGAATCTGCATCGATAGCTCGCACTTCAACGGAGACATTTTCAGAGACACCGCCGCGATGAGATAGGCGGATATCTAATGAGAGTGAAACTGACTGACCACTCACTGTCAGTGGCTCAACAGCAACGCCCTGATTGAGCCGTATAATTCCGTCCCGAATATCGTTATCACGCTCTGCAATCGCGCCGGGCAGTGCGATTGCTGAGACGAGAATGAGGAGAACCATCACCAGACCGCCGCTGATGAGAACACGATGTCGGTTCATGACGTAGGCATCACTAAACTATGTTCATCTCATGTTTTAGTTCTTGTATCGTTCTCTCAATCTGTAATCATTCGATCGGCTTTGAACACGTTGGGCAAATATCATATGTTAGGCCATCAGTAAATGGCTTCTCTTATTTCTCTACCTATGCGTGTCTGACAGCCGAGGCCGAAAATATTCCAGCGTTCGGTCGGGATTCTTTCGTGTCGAAGAGTAGGCTACGGCCCGCATCAGTTGCGAGCAGAAACTAAGCCCGAGCGAAGTTAATCGCAGATTGCACCACGCCGCCGCGTGCTGAGAACCGTCTGCACATTGGTCATCCTCCTCAGGCATTTTTTAGCTGGATATAACTTAGAAATAATCCATCGACAGATATTCCCACGAGTCGTTATAGAAAGTGCGAGGCGAAAACCCATGGGTTTAGCCGTGAAGCCGACAACTAGAATTTAAGCCATGCCACAGTCACAGGCCGGCTCCCGACTGCTTAGAAATCACCAGTCTTAGCTATAACATATGAATGTGCGGCGCACTGTTCAAGTCACACTCGACGTGGAGAGTGACTGCTTGAAAACACAGTAAACACGTTTCTCTGGTGCGCTCAATACGTCGTAGACAACGCCTTCCAGGCCGAGTACGTCGCCACTAGTAAGACCACGCTGGAGGACGAAACCTATGAAGATTCGTGACCGCACTGGTGCGCCGTGGGGCACGAGTGGGCGTTCAATCGCCCCTCCAAGTACGTCGAATACAAAGCCGCTGAGTATGGTACCGGCGTGGAACAGGTCGACCCTGAAAATACGTTGAGGCGTTGCTCACACTGTGGATTCACCCACCCAGACAGTCGGTCGGGTGAGGCGTTCGAGTGTCAGAAATGCAGCCACGAGACCCACGCCGATTCCAACGCTTCGAAGAACATCGGACTACGGTATCTTCGTCGCAACCAACCGGGAGGCGACGAAGGCGCACCCTTGTGCGTGCGCTCAAACAGCGAGACATTGAATGTGGATGGAGGTTACTCTCCCGCCGAGGAATCGATCAGAACAGGAGTCCACGCTGAATCCCACGACTTCACTTGTTGGGAGCTCAAGACTGAGTTACCGACTCTATCTGGGTCACTCGCTGTGAGGAGCTATCTGTGTGATGGATGGTCTCTCCTGTGGTTTCGTCAAAAAGGTGAATCCGCTCTGGATTGTAGGATAGTTCTACAGACTCACCTGGCGAAACGCGACTCCGCGGATTAGCCTGCACTCGACATGCTGTCTCTCCAATTAAACATTCTAATAAAAGACTGTCACCCAATGGCTCAGTCACAGTCACCTCTGCTGAAAATTGAACTGGCGCCTCCGTTTCTGCCTCTGTCGATAGCATGAGATCCTCTGGGCGGATACCCAACTCTGCTGTTGTCGTGCTACCCAATGATGACCTGTCGATGTCTGGCAGCGGGATAGTGAATCCCTCATGACTTGCGATTATCCCCTGTTCAGATGACCTCAACTTGACTGGGAATATATTCATCGCTGGGTCGCCGATGAACTCTGCAACAAATCGATTCTTGGGGTAATCGTACAACTGCTGTGGCTTATCAACCTGTTGAACCTGTCCATCATTCATCACCACAACCCGATCGGCAAGTGTCATCGCTTCAGTCTGGTCGTGAGTGACGTAGATGGTCGTAGTTTGCAATTCCCTGTGAAGCTTCGCTAATTCGCTTCGCATTCGAATCCGGAGTTTTGCATCAAGATTGCTAAGCGGTTCATCCATCAGAAACACGTCTGGGTCACGGACGATTGCGCGACCAAGGGCAACGCGTTGTCGTTCACCGCCAGAGAGTGCCTGTGGTTTTCGATCTAACAACTCAGAAATCCCAAGAATATCGGCTGCTTCTTTCACCCGGTCGTCAATCTCCGCATCAGTGAATGAACTGGCTGACCGTATCCCGAAGGTAATATTTCGACGTGCGCTCATATGGGGATATAATGCGTAATTCTGAAACACCATCGCGACGTCACGTTCGTCCGGTGGCGCGTCCACGACACTTTGCTCGTTCATTCGAATATCACCTTCACTAGCACTCTCTAAGCCAGCGATCAACCTGAGCGTCGTCGATTTCCCGCATCCAGATGGACCGACAATGACAATAAACTCGCCATTGGGAACTGACATACTAATATTATCAACTGCGGTGACATCACCAAACTCTTTTTTAATATCTGTTAGCGTAACCTTACTCATGATTCATTCAGATTCTTACTTTTGTTGAATTGTGAATGTCTCTATCAGTGCGTTTCGGAAGATGATGAGCAATGCAAGGGGTGGGACGAGCGTGAGCACCGATCCAGTCATTACCATCGACCATGCGACTTCTCCAGAGCTTGCTTGTCCTCGTAGGATACTTAATCCGACTTGTGCGACTTGCTGTCCCTCTGTATCGATAATAACCAGTGGCCACAAATACTGATTCCAAGCGAAGACAAACATAATTACAGACACACCAACTAAAATCCCCCTCGACATTGGGATGAGTACAGATGTGAGAAACCGAACTGGACCAACCCCGTCTATTTTCGCTGTCTCAACCAGTGACTCGGAGATCGAGAGAAAGTGCTGTCGAAGGATAAAGACGGTCGTTGCGCTCGCAATATATGGAACGGTAATCGCTAAGAATGAATTATTCCACCCGATATCGACAGTCAGCCGATACAATGGAACAAATCGCACCGGGACTGGCAATAAGAGTGTGAACAAGATGAACAAGAAAATTAGATTCTTGTATGGAAGCCGATAATAAACAATTGCTAAGGCAGCGAGCAGTGACACGAACAGTTTCCCAACAACAATAATCACTGACATAATAAACGAATTGAACATAAATCGCCAGAATCCGAGCTCAAAAAGCGCTCGCTGATAATTTGCTGGTCCGCTTGTTCCAGGAATTAATTCAGTCACGCTAGTGACAATCCCGCTTTCTTTCGTGCTAACGACGATAGCAACGATAATAGGCAGAACGATAATGAAGATAGATGCAATGGCGAGGAGGTGAAGTCTTAGTTGATCGTTCTCTGTGTCATCATCAAACTGATTAAATATTGGGCGTGTTCTCTCGCGAGTGCGCTGAACCGCTGCTGCAAAAATTGAGAGTGAAACCATCTGTTATGTCCCATAGAATGTATACCGGTCACTAATCTTAAACTGAACAATCATGAGAAGCCCAACAATTATAAACAGAATGACTGATTTTGCCGAGGCAAATCCAAAGTCATACGACTGGAACGCAGTCTGATACAGGTCATAAATGAGAATATTGGTTGCTCCAGCCGGCCCACCCATTGTCATCGTATCAATTATGGCGAACGTCCCGAAGAACCCATATATTGTATTGATAACAACTAAAAACACGAGGGTTGGCGACATCATCGGCACGTACACTCGCAACAGCCTGTTAATCCGGCCAACACCGTCAAGACGAGCTGTTTCGGTCAGCGAGTCAGGGATGTTGTTCATCGCAGCGGTCATGAAAATGATATTATATCCGATCTGTTTCCAGACTGCTGCAACAACAACGACAGTAAATGCCTGTCCTCCGTCACTAAACCAATCGACTTGAATTCCAATCGACTCAATATATGACGTGAGGATACCAATCGTTGGATGCGAGAGAAATAAAAACACTAACCCGGCAACAGCTGGGGGGAGAGCATACGGCCATATTGAGGCGATGAGATATACACTTTTTCCATAATCAACCTCATGAATGAGAAACGTAAAGTACAATGCCACTACGAGAACGCCAAGGACAACACAGACTGCAAAGCCAACAGAAACCACAATACTTCCAAGATAATCACCTGAGGATATAATTCGGGTATAGTTACTCAGTCCAGTAAAACTACTTCGACCGAATGTTGCTTGGTAAAAACTTAGCCCGAGGGCTCGCACAGCGGGATAGTACAAGAAAATAATCGAGACGATGATCGTTGGAACTAACAGTCCCAGCCCCTGCGCACGGTCGGTGAAAATCTCACGTGACGACATGATTAATTACTGCTGTATCGCTCAAACTCCTCTTCAGCTGTGGATTTCATATTTGAGATTCCTTGGTCGATGCTTATGTTTTCGTCAAAGATCTCGACTGATGTGTCTTGAATCGTTGTCTGTATCTGACGCGCTGGGCCAACGAGCATTCGTTTCGTCGCAGGATCCTGTTCAGCCTGTGTTAGCTGATCGAATGCTGTTCTGTACATTGGGTTCTGCTCGAACCATCCCTCGCTCTCAAGTTGACCGATAGCGGACTCTCGAATTGGATAATATCCTGTGCCCTTATGCCACTGCATTTGTGCTTCGGTTGAGCCCATGAATTCAAGGAACTGTCCAATCTGGCCTCGTCGCTCATCAGAGAGTCCAGCGGATGCAAACCAAGATGCACCACCAATTACTGGACCGACGCGGTCGCCATCAACTGTTGGATAAAACGCAGTATCTACCTCAAATCCGTTTTCTGTTGCTTGTGTTCGAGTGCTCGTCACACTTGCAGTTGAAGTCAGCAACATAGCCGCGTTCTCAGTGAGGAATGTCGTACTGGCTTCTCCCCAAGCTTCAATCCCTGGGTTGGAGTAAAGTCCATCTTGGGCCATCCCTCGCCACCACTCGTATAATTTCCGAGCCGTATCGTTATCAACGGTCAATGTTGAGGCTGACCCATCGTGACCGTTCTCGGCATCAACTAAAAATTGCCCGTCATTCGAAAACCAGGTTTCAACAAACCAAACGTGGTTCGGCCACGTGATTCCAAAGTCTGTTACACCTTCATCTACCAGTGTTTCCGAATACTGGCGGACCTCTGATATGGTTTCTGGAGGGCTCTCTGGGTCTAACCCAGCCGCTTCGAAGGCGGATTTATTATAGTACATGATACAGTTGGAATTATTAAATGGCATTGACTGGAGCGTCCCATCAAGCGTAAAGAAAGACGTGACGTTGGGCAAGAAGTCATCGGCCGGGAAGTCGTCACTTAAGAGCTCCTCAACTGGCTCAACTGCGCCGGTATTCAGCACTTGCTGAGCAAATAAACTGTCAATCTGTGCCAGGTCGGGCACCGATCCAGATTCTAAAGCACCGAGTGTTTTTGTTAGAACACCTTCGTATGAATCCTGGAAAACAAGATTCACACTGATGCCGGTTTCAGACTGGAATTGGTCAGCGAGTGCCTGTAGTGTCTCTCCGTTACTCCCTCCCATCGCATGCCAGATCGTGAGACTATCCTGGCTAATTGGTTCGACATTTGATTGACTACCACCGGTCCCGCCCTGACATCCGGCCAAACCAGTGATCCCTGCAAGCGTGCCCGCGGCAGTTGTCTGTAGAAGTGATCGTCTGGAAACTTTCTCAGCAGACCCCGGAGAATCAGTTGACATCATCTGAGTGTCGTCACTGACATTATTTATATCCATATATTTTTGTTATATATGGGTATATATTCCTGGATATCCGGCTGTCATGTCTTATCGGGGCTAATGAGTTTCTTACACTGTGGCTGGGTCAGACAACTGACAACCCGAGGCACTGGAAACCAGTTCGACTCTCAGGGAGACCGTCTCCGACAGTCAAGCTGGGGTAGTCTATGCTGTGTATCTGCCATACTCATTCAAAGAACGATTGACTTCTTTCGAATCATCTGCTCAATTGCTGCGTGGATTCCCTCGCGATTGATTCCTGAGCCATCATTCCCACCGAAGGGAATATCGCCTAATCCATGTGAGGGTGCACCATTTATACGGACACTGCCAGCATCAATCTGGTCAGCAACTCGCATCGCACGATTATGATTCGTGGTAAACACTGAAGCATCAAGCGCGAGGTTACCAGCATTTGCTAGCGTAATAGCCTCATCCTCATCGCTGAAGGAAGTGACTGCAGCAACAGGGCCGAACTGCTCTTGATACAGTATATCGGCATCGTGTGGAACGTCTGATAGAACTGTTGGCTGATAGAATGCGCCGTCACGCTCGCCACCGGTAACCACGTTTGCTCCTGCATTAACCGAGTTATCAACTAGCGTTTCTACTTGCCTCGCGTGGTCCTCGTCGATAAGCGGACCAAAATCGGTCGATTCGTCAAAAAGATCGCCAATAACCCACGACCGCACGGTTTCTTCGATCTGATTGACAATGTCGTCATGAACGGACTCATGAGCTAACACTCGAGAGACAGCAGAGCAACGTTGTCCGCCAAACTTGAGCGAACCGGCAGTACAGGCTCCTGCTGCATCCGAGAGATTCGCATCCGGAAAAATAACTGCTGGTGCGTTCCCACCGAGTTCCATCACCAGATTGACCATTCCTGACTCTTGAGCGACATGCTCTCCTGCCCCAGAGGAACCAGTCATCGCAATTGTATCAATCCGGCTGTCACCAGCCAAGGCATCTCCAATCTCTCGACTCCGGCCAGGGACAAAATTGAGAGTTCCCTCAGGGAGGTCAACCGCCGAAGCGATCACATCAGTAAGGAGTGCTGCTGTTGTCGGTGTCTTGCTTGAGGGCTTAAGTACAATACTATTACCTGCCGCAAGTGCTGGTGCAATCTGTAGTACAGTCGTCTGTAGTGGATAGTTGTATGGAGCAATACACAGAACAGTCCCGATTGGCTCAGGCTTCACAATCGCAGTCCAGCCCTCATGGCCAGGTGTTGAGCCTTCACGATACTCCCCATAGTTATGGGCGAGATCGCGAGCTTCAGCAGCTGCAATTCGGAATCGCCGCGCTGAGGTTGATGGCGCACCTGCAGCGGACGAAATAGGCTTACCTGCCTCGCGAACAATCAAGTCAGTAAACTCGTCAGCCCGCGATTCAAGCTCATCAGCAATTGCCTCTAACCACTCAGCACGCTCAACGGGTGTCGTCTGTTGGAGCGCACGCTGAGCGTCAGTCGCTGCCGCTAATGCCTCGTTGGCCTGTTCAGCACTTGCGGCTGCGACACTGGCAACACTCCCATCTTCAGCAAGATCACGGACAACGAGTGTATCAACACCATTGTGCCATTGACCATTGATGTATAATTGCTCGGATCGTTGTAAACTGGAATCAGACATTCATACAAAGACAGTAGAGGCAATGGTAAGAGGGTTCGGAAGGTGTATAGGTGACTCAGATGAGGTGGATTATCTGTCGTGTATTTCGCTCACACTGAGACTCAGTTTGATCATAAGACTCCGCATGTGAGGCCGACGAACACATCTACCGAATGATTAACACCGTACCAATCATAGTATAACCATGTCAATTCATATCGCCATCGTCGGCGCATATGGGAGTGCTGGCGTTGCTGCCGCACAGCGACTTGCTCCTGAATCGGATATCAAGTTGACTCTCATCGATGATGGCGAACCTGGCGGTGGACTCTGTATCCTCCGCGGATGCATGCCATCCAAAGAGGTGCTTTCGGCAGCAGAGCACCGATTTGCTGCTCGACACGACGACCGGGTGAATGAACCTGCACCGACAGTTGATCTTGAGACGGTCGTCGAGACAAAAAATGAGCACACCTCGAATTTCGCCGCTCATCGTCGGGCCGCAGTTGAACAGTTGACTGAGCATGAAGATGTTAACTTCATTCATGACACAGCGCAGTTCATCGATGAACGAATGCTGTCTGTCGGTGAGCAGGTCATCGAACCAGACTATGTCATCATCGCCACAGGGTCGACAGTCAATGAACCGTCGCTCCCCGGTATTGACGAAGTTTCGATGCTAACGAGCGCTGACGTTCTTGACATGTCGGAGTTTGAAGATAGTGGGATTGTAATGGGCTTTGGCTACGTGGGTATGGAACTCGTCCCTTATCTCGCAGAGGCTGGGGAGATGAATCTGACAGTCATTGAGCACGATAGCCGGCCAATAGATGAAGCTGATCCTCCATTTGGATCAGCACTTATGCAGCATTACCGGGATGCATTTGACGTCACGATTCTTACACAAACAGATGAAAAAGAAATCGAAGCGACGGCTGACGGCGGAGTTCGAATGACAGTCGAGAAGTCAGGAAATACGCGAGTCATTGAGGCTGACCAACTGTTTGGTTTTACTGGCCGACGACCGGCAGTTGACACGCTCAATATCGATAGTGCCGGCCTCGTACCGCAACAGGGCTGGGTTGAATCAACGATGCAATCCCGTGAAAATGAGCACGTTTTCGTCGTTGGCGATGCGAATGGGCATGAACCGGTTCTCCATGTCGCCAAAGAGCACGGCGCAATCGCAGCTTCGAATATTCGCTCGCACGTCGCTGGAGAGCCGCTCGAAGCCTATGAGAACACACATCACCACGTTGCCTTTACTGGACTGGGTGTCTTGCCGTTTGCGCGCGTAGGCCACTCTGTTGAGTCCGCGCAAAAAGCCGGTATTGAGCACATTTCTGTGACACGGCAAGCAGCAAGCGACGGTGTGTTCAAGTCAAAAAATGTTCCTGCTGGGCTTGGTCGACTCGTCGTTGGGACTGATGGGACAATACTTGGATGGCAAGGATTACACTATCATGCTGATGTCATGGCGAAAACAATGCAGATTGCGGTTGAGATGGGGCTTGATGTCGAATCGGTTCCAGACCGAGCATATCATCCAACTACACCTGAAATCTTAGATGGACTCTTTCGAGCGGCTACCGAGGAGCTTCACAGATAGTTGCACTGATTACAGCATCTTCATCAAAACAATTGAATGGACAGACAACACATCTTGACAAACCCCTCGTGACGATCTGAGCTGGAGAGCGCGTTCATGATATGGGAGTCCTAAGATAGACTGCTCTTGGTGTGCCTCTTACTGTGAACCTGGTACTCCTTGGAAATTGAATTCTCTGCCCGCAGACATGCTCTACACCTGACTGCTCCTACAAGGAGCCCACCCGGCGCTCGCGTGTTTGTAAAGCGTGGGTCGGATAACCCGTGGCGTCCGTGTCCTGTCCCACACTGCCGACGCAACCGAATGGTCTCGGATTCTCTCCGCGCTTGCCGTGAGATTCGTCTCGAAGCGATTATACCCGCGTTCTGTCCGTGAAAGTAGCTTCACCAAGGCCCGACACAGCCAGACTCACCACGTTTTAGCTTGTTTCAGTGCGTGGATTTTGCGAGGCGCGTGGCTTCCGTCGCCGGAAAGATGGTTTTAGATTGCATCAAAAGCATAAATTGTGAAGGAAACACACACGATTCACCCACGGGTCAGGTGACATGTGAAACTCTCGCTGTTTTCTTTAGATTACTGTGGGCGCTGAGGAATGCTTCCGATCTGAATCAACGCTTGCTTCACAGAGAAACCCGTGTTAGCAACAACTGAATGCGGTGAATGTGTATGGGATCCGAACTTCCAAACAGATGGACGCAACTACAAAATACCCTGTCCATTTGAATTACAGCCCTGATGATCTGGTCGTGTTTAGTTAAGCGTGAAAAATGAGGCGTGGTGATTTTGTGGTGGTGTATGCCAGAAATCACACGCCTCAGCGGTGATAACGGGTGGATTGATTTGGATTTTGTGGAGCGTGAACGGACACCCGAGCCAGCGATGAAGCTCGGTATTCAGATGCATTTGGCTGGTCTTTCACTTTCGAATACCATCTCTGTTCTTGAGAGGTTGGGTGTCCAACGCTCTCGAAAAGCAGTCCACGATTGGGTCCAGAACACAGATCTACAGCCAGTCAGCGGCAAAGCTCTGAATCAAATTGCGGTCAACGAAACGGTGATTCGTATCAACGACCAGCAATTCTGGCTGTCCACTGCTGCAAATCCACAGACAAACAATATTCTCCATTTGCGGCTGTTTTCGACCACAACAACCGCTCTTACCGAGATCTTTCTCAACGAACTGCGGCAGAAACACGATGTCGAAACCGCCGTGTTTCTGGTTGATAGGGCCAAACACCTCCGAACCGCACTCCAACGAGCCGGGCTCCGATTTCAGACAGAACGCCACGGAAATCGGAATGCTGCCGAACGTATATTCCGAGAGCTAAAACGACGAACCTCTTCATTTTCAACCGATGTTAGTCACGTTGAACCGGAGACCGCTGAAAAGTGGCTCCAGAGCTTCGCTCGCCAGCAGAATGCTCCAAGCTAAACACGACCGATGATCTGAAGTTTCTTACCGCTTTATCGACCCGTCCACCCACATTCGGGCCTTTGTCCACTGCTTCCATGTCCTTGGGAGTCGTTTCGAAACGACGACAGCGATTGAACCGCTTCCGAGCAAGACAAAGCCAATGAAAATAATCATAAATCCACCGATAGTGACCAGCGAGATCGTCTCGCCTAACAGAAGCCATCCACCGAGCGTTGAAACGACTGGTGTGAGATAAAACAACAGATTCGCTCGGGTTGCTCCAACTGTATCGATAAGGTCAAAATACGTGAGATATGCGACTGCCCCAGACCCAACTCCGACATAGGCAAGCGACAAAACAGCGATTGGAGTGAGCGATATCGCTGCAGCTGATTCACCAGCTAACACGCTCAGTCCATGAGTGAGGAGTGCCGCGAGCGGGACTCCCCAGGCTGTTCGTGCGGTACTTGATAGTGTGGGGTTTGTCCACCGGATTCCCACTGCCCCTATCGCTCCTGTGACAGCAGCTGCAAAAAGAATAGGTAAACCAATACTCCCTATGAGATTGCTCGGGTCTGGATTGGCAACGAAAGCAACACCGACCAACCCCAGAATTAATCCCAGGATACCTCTCGTAGAGAGTCGCTCTTCATGCAGCAGGAAAGCAGCGAATACTGGCGTTAAGATTGGATTTAGACTCATCATGATGGCTGCAACGCCACTCGTGATATATTGCTGACCAACGAAGATCAGCGCATTTGTCATTCCAATTACAACGATACCAGTCGATAGAATAGCCAATATATCGTCAGTCGTTCGTGGACGCAGGTCGGCAGGCGATAACTGGTGAACAGCGTAGCTAGCCAATACAACTGCGCCGATATCAAACCGGATTGCTACAAACAACAGCGGAGGAAAGTACGGTAACCCGGCCTTAGCACCGACAAACGTCCCACCAAACAAGATCGCTGAGACACCGAACAGTGCGGCCGTTCGTCGGATACTCATTGAGTCCTTCCCGTTGGTTGCTGTATCTTGTTTCCGTCCACATCGTTGATAGGCACTACACATATCTAAGTAAAATGATGAAAAATTGCATACCTTGCCTATGTGCACCAGGCACAATATTGCACAGCTTGAAATAATTTCAGATGGCGAAGAGCGTATGTCCTGTGATATGATTGATACCATATGGACGATGCACTCACTGAAATCGAGTTCCTTGCCAGATCAGAGAACCGTGTCGCTGTATTACAACACCTGGCCGAGGATCGTTACACGCGTGGGGAACTCGGCGAAGTAACGGGAGCATCACAGGCAACCCTTGGCCGCGTCATCGAAGACTTCACTGATCGGTCATGGATCCGATATGACGGATCCAAGTATGTCGCGACGGCGACAGGGCGATTAGTTGCTGAAAGTGTGACACATTTGCTTCAAACTCTCGAAACAGAAACAAAGCTTCGCGAAATTATTGACTACCTCCCAACGCATGCAATGGACTTTGATCTTGAATGCTTAGCCGATGCCAAAATTACTGTTCCTACCCAGACTCGACCCACCGCACCACTACAAGAAGTCCTTGAGCTGATGGGTACTGCAGCACACCTCCGCGTGTTTTCTCATGCATTTAATGAAAAGAGTATAGCTGTCGTTGCCGAAGAAGTACAGCGCGGTGCACAGACGTTTGAAGGAGTGCTCTCTGCTTCAGCAGTTACAGCCATCGCTGAAAATAACACGCTATGGGAGCGACTGCAGACCCTTGCTGCTGCTGAAGACGCCAATCTTCGTGTCCGCACTGATGGTGTCCCACTTGCGGCAACGATTGCAGATAAGACAGTTATTCTACTCCTTCGTGATAAGCACGGGGTTGTGCAAGCCTCACTTGAGAGCCAAGACGACAATGTGTATCAGTGGGCAGTTGAAACACACGAGCACTATCGACGAACGGCAGTCCCTTTTGATTCTGGACAATTTAGCGACTCTGTTGCATCTTCACCCTGACAGCATCTGATATTCCCCAGATTCTACCGCGGGATGATCGCAGGCCACGTTTTTTGACATCAACCCCTCTCGAAGAGTTGCCTGAGTGTGAGGGGAGTACCGAATAGGCGGCCCCGTGGGCACCTCGCATCGAGAGACCCCTGTAAGTTCGGACAGAATAGAGGTTGAGCAAGGCCTCACTGGAAGCCATGCCCTTTCCCTCAGTGACGAGGAGTGTATTAATTTAATCTGATTTAAATTGACTCAGTTCGTGAACTGTCTTGAGCTCAAGCCTTGAGGTACTCTCCCTCACTATCTGTCGATTTCCTTTGCTCTCCCTTGGAACTCTCTCCGGGTGCAAGCCCAAACGGACGATCACGCGAGCGACTCTCGACGAGTAAAATATACATCGCCTGACTCCACTGAAGATTCGAGTTCCACCGAACTTCGCCAGTACCGTTAATCCGTTCAGGAAGCAGGCCTGCAGCAGTCGTCCACTCGTGTGCATCTTCGTATATATAATCGTCTACCGCGCCTGGATCGTGATTGCTCATCCAGCGTGCGATATCTGCGTACGCCTCACACAGCGGCCATCCTCCATCCTCAACCCTTCCCGTTGGAGTATAATGGTCGCCAGGGTACCGTCCAACGCAATCGGTCTCGTTTGCAACCCATGGCTCCTCATTTGCGAGAGATAACGTGGCCGAAACTGGCTCGGCGTTAGCATCAGCAACATTCCACGGCCAAACCGTCATGAACGATGCTGCATCCGGACGACTGTCAGCTGGTGGGTCGGAGTGGGTCTCTGGACTATCGGCAGTAACGAGTGCGTCCCCATATGGGGTCGATTTGAAGCAATACTTTTTGAAGTTCCCTGCCCAAACATTGGCCATTTTTTCACACCGGTCTGCAAAGTCCGCGTCGCCATATGCTTCTGCGAGCTCGCTCATTGCACGGAGGCCAGCAATTGCAGATGCGCTGCCCTCTGTGCTGTGTCCCCAGATCTCCTCCCATGGGTCCTGATGCTTCTTTGGGAAGCCATATCCGTTATCATATGACAGGAGGAACTCTGCTGCTTGTCGGGACATGTGATAGTAATCAGCTAATAAGTCCTCATCACCAGTCTCTTGCCAGACTAACCAATGTGCGTATATTGGCCCCCCGACCTGATCTAGTTGAAGTGCACGCCAGTGTGGCTCGCCGGTGACATAATAGTTCTGCCACCAGGTCCCTCGTCGGTTGATGTTTCGATCATCAACAACATCATCAGTGATTTGATTTTCATCAAACCATCGGAGAGCGCGTCGCGCTTCACGCTCTGCCCCAGCAGCAATCAATGCTTGAGTGATGATTACCTGATCGCGTGGCCAGATGAACTTGTATGTCATGTTCGTCGGTTTAAATGCGCCTGCAATGATCCCACAGCAGCCATCTTGTGCACACTTCATAGCTGTCAACGAACGCTCGTACAGCCCATTAACAGCAGCGTCGTCCGTCGGTCCACTTGACACCGTTTCGTGCCACTCTTGCCATGCCTCTTCGAACGACCTCTGTTCTGCCTCGTATCCTTGATCAAGCAGTGTGAATGCATGTTCTATCGCTGCATCCATTCCATACCCAAACCCAACACTGGTCAGCCATGACGCTGTCTTTGTTTCGCCGGCATACACTCCAACGCCGGCGTCAAGATTACCCTTAGCCTGCGCACTCTCATCAATGAAACCAGTATTTTCTTGATATATATCTGCCCAAGCGCTCTGTCTTGGACCCGATGAAATACCAGTATGACCAATTCTTCGACCATCAAACCCCTGCTGACCACTATGTTCCTGTGCAAGGGCTAACCACCTGTTGCCATCGGTCGCAACGATGCATTCGACGCCGTTGTGCTCTCTAACGAATGCCTCCTGCACCGCATCCGGGTTTTGATGGCTGTGACCATTGATCCCGAGATTCATGACTGTGTAGAACGTCCGCTCTGCAACTGTCTCGAATTCCGCAGTTGTCTGCATCAGCACCCCGCAAGTATCAATACTTGCAACGACTTGTTGTGTGATTGTTCCATTTGATCCAGGCTCCTCGAAATGATTTTCAAGTGTGATCTCAGGAACTTGACTCGATGTGTAGGAGATGTCGCTCTCAATTGCATCGTCTCGATTATCTAGTGTATGTTGCTGGTCTGCATTCCACGCGAGTGTATGCAGATCATAGAACAACTCAACATCCGAGCGGAACGCCGATGTCTCTTCGATGAGAGCTCCATGACGACCCGCCTCAGCATCGTCATACCGGTTAGCCGTTAGGAGAACGTTTGCACCATCGCTGTGTGGTGCGCTGAGAATCGCATCCTTATCGCTTGGCACGTCCGGAGCATTCGACTCAATAGGCATGTAATATGTATCATTTGCGGGCGAATAAACCCGGGGCGACCATGCACTCCTACTGCAACCCGTCCTATGA
>ERZ1034569.116-NODE-116-length-29208-cov-9.981854_pt1 | contig 29208 bp, 31 predicted proteins | sample MGYA00520706_ERZ1034569 | MGnify/ENA primary metagenome ERZ1034569 (study PRJEB33760, sample SAMEA4777722) | hypersaline lake metagenome | biome: hypersaline environment; feature: brines | place: Spain | collected 2014-08 | depth 0 m ...
CATACACACGACCGCAAGAGAGACTCACTGCTCGGCCACTGCTGAGGAACACTCAAAGTTGTGATTATTTGAGAGAAGCGACTAGTGAACAGTCTTACATCTAAACGGAACAATCCGATTATCGTGAAGCCATGATCGCATACACCTATATTTTAACTCTCTCATCCCGATGAGTCTCATTGATTCAAAGCTGAAGACAGTTGATGATGGTATTGATGATCTCTTCACTCATCTTAGAGGCCGTGATTCGGGTGGCATCTACGATGAGCTAGTACCATTATATATGGCGATGTACTCAGCTGATTCTCGCATACATACACAGATGTCTATGGTCGCCAAATGTGCCCGACCAACGACTGCCAAGGTCTGTGAACTCGGCTGTGGTCACGGAGCGCTACTATCGCATCTGCAGGCGGAATTTCCGACTGTCATCGGCGTAGACACAAGTCGGGAAATGTGTCGATATGCAAGTGATACGGGAGCCGTGATTCGATCAACTGCCCAGGCCATTGCACCCTCATCTATTGACCTCACTGCCGCGATGGGAACAACTATCGGACATATTCTGCCAGATCAAAGACTGACTGAGACCTTGGATGCAATTGTTACCCACCTTCATCCGGGTGGAAAATTCATCTGTACGCTTCATGATACTCGTTCTCTCCCAGAATCACATGCACCTCCGTATGAGCGCTCTCAGACGACGACAACAGAGCGATATCAGATCCGCCAACACGATCATCGGAAACCAGCCACCAATGGAGAGTTTGAGTGGCATGTAAAATTTGATGTGACGAGGAGATCAGATGGTGATACAGTAACTATCAAAAACACGACATCGCTTCGAAGCTTTAGGCCGACGCAATTTCGACACTGGCTGTCAGAAGCTGGATTTGAGCAGATCCAAACCTACCCACGGCGCGTCAGTGGTTCGACCAATGGACCAGCCCGAGCCTTTGTTGCATCCGCTGAAAAGCCAGCGTAGGTTCCAATAGTGAGCTACTCCACCCGACTTATCATCAACTGCCGGTTCCTTGAGTGTGGGAGAGTCGACATGTGACCACTGATAAAGACCGTTGCGACATTATCTGAGACTATCATGTCATGTTAGAGTGCGTCTGCTACCACCTCACACATTCGGAGTAATTCTTCATCATGCCCGAACGGCGCAATGCACTGTAACCCCAGTGGCAAGCCGGTATCAGTCTGACTCACAGGAAAGGTGATTACTGGTACTCCAGCGTGACTCCATGGCAAGTTCATAATTGGATCGCCAGTGCTATCGATACCTTCCGGAGGCGGGCCAGTCGCTGCCGGCGAGACGAGAATGTCAAGGTTGTTATCTTTCATCACATCTGTGATCTGCCTGCGGAGGGTACGCTGGCTGACCTGAGCCTGCTTGCGTTCAGCGACTGAGACGTCTTGACCTGACTCAATCATCTCCGATAACACAGATGAGTAGTCCCCAGCATATTGGTCATATAATTCGTGATGAGAAAGAGCGGCCTCGGCAGCAACAAGCCGCTCGTGGCGGGTATTAATCTGTGAGATATTCCCTAATATATCCAACTGAACAATCTCATGTCGGGTTGAATCGAGTGTCTGCACGTGGTTTTCAAAGTGACTGATGCCAACGGCATCTGCTTGCTGTATGTAGGCCTGGGAGGGAACCCCAATTCGAAGAGGAGATTTGATCCGTGGAATAGGTCGCCACTCATCAAAGAGAATCTCTGCCGCAAAGATAGCACTCTCAATGTTTTGTGTGAAATACCCCGTCTGGTCTGCCGACTCTGAAAGAGTGATTATGCCCTCATTTGAGAGGCGATTGAAGCTGGGCTTGAATCCAACAATACCACAAAACGCTGCTGGACGGATGATAGAGCCAATTGTTTGTGTCCCAACTGATAATGGACAGTATCCTGCAGCGACTGCCGCTGCTGAACCACTGCTCGACCCGCCAGGCGTGTGCTCATAATTGATTGGATTTCGTGTTGGCCCAGGGTCATAGTGGGCAAACTCCGCAGTCACTGTCTTTCCGAGTATCACAGCTCCTGCTGCACGAAGACGCGAGATAATCGGACCCTGCGCGCCTGTCAGCTCCTCTGATGGCACTTCTGCGTTCGCTTTCGTTGCGTACCCCTTCGCGTGGAATATATCCTTGACCCCTATCGGAACGCCATAGAGCGGGGGATATGGGGAATCGATTGAATGAATCTCTTGACGTTGTTGGTTGACACGCGCGAATCGGCTTGAATCTGGGACCAGCGCCTCAATGACTGATTCACTCGTCTTGACTCTTGTTTTGATCCGTTCATAATAGGCTTGCTGGGTAGCACTGTTACACCTACACTGGCGACACACTGCTGAGAGTGATGCTGGTCGAATCATCTGCGAGACCGCGAGTCAACGGCAAATGAATAATCAGCAATATCAGGGCGACTGTTCATTACCCTGACTATACAACACTACACATATATAATGACGACGTTGAGACGCTCCGTGGCAACTATACTTATTGCACCAATTGCGCTTCCTCACGAGATAGCGCACGCGTGCATAGCTGTGGTTTGTGGCATCCGTCCAGAAATATCACTGTTGCCGCGTTCCTCGTCCTCACAGGTAGTGCTTGGAAAGTTTGATGCAGATGTCTCACCGCTGACGCCACGATGGCGTATTCGATTAATTGCGGCTGGACCAGTTATTCTGTTCCTCCCTTTGGCACTCGTCATTGACCCACTTGTTGAGAGGGGAACCGCATTTATAACAGCGGTCATGTTATTCGGTTACTGGGGAAGTCTTTCTGGTGGAGACATCGTCGTATTCATGAATCCTCAAGCAGTCTGCGAGCGCGGTCAGTTTGAAGCGCCACGGTCGGCATGGGAGCAGGCCCCATTTATTACCACCCCACTTACCGTTCTGCTGATCACGGTTATCTTACTATGATTGCTTGAGTGCAGAATTACGCTCATCGCAATCATCTGAGTGATAGCAATCGGAGCTGATGGAACCAGCTGTTAATAATCATTAAGAGCGCTCATCCGCCTTCCTCAGCGAGCGGCGAAGCCGCGAGAGGGGATACAGCGCCTGCACGGGTTAGTTAGACGTTTCCCCGCCACGTTTACTCCCTCTGCGGTCAAACAAGATAGTGTGAAGTTCACTCTGTCTCAGATGGTGTTCAACTGCGACACCAAGCGCACACTATTGTCTTGAGTGTCCAACAGGCACGAGTAGGACACTCCGACTCCAAAGCACGTCTTGAGGGAAGTCGCCTGTGGAGTCTGGAATCGCTGTGCCTACGTTGAGTATAAACCCCGACACAGAAACAGGAAGCCCTGTCCTCAACAGGCGAAGCGAGAGCGCGGTAGGTAAGGGCTGTTCACAAATCAGTATTAATCTACTATTATTCTCCTGGGGTTCAAGCCGTGAGCCTCCCGCCCGGTGTTCACTGAGCAGGTCAATTTGATTGGTGAGTGTCTCAGATTTACTGGACAGTCGGTCCTGCACAGAGCCGATACTCGTCCCCACGAAGGGCTTCGGTCTCACGGCTATCGGCATACCCTCATTTTGAGTATCGTCTAAACCTGTGGCGCATGCCGAGTCAACTGCCAGTTGTCCATGCACCCCTCTTCTTACCTAACGGCGGTCTGAGCAGTTCAATCGTCGGAGCTGGTTGCAAAAAGTCACCAATATTCTCCCTGGATTTGTATGAGCTCAACAACGAGTTGAGCCACCTGGCTTCACATTCATACGAGTAGCTCCCAGTCATCAACAATCAACCCAGTTGCTCCGTTGTGAATAAGGTTTTTAGCCCTCTGGTTAGTCTGCACACGCCACGCGTTCACAGCATATCCAGAGTTAAGACAGCGAGTGATACGCTCAGGTGTTAAGATATCAGCTGCTGGATGGATAGCTGTACACTCAGGTGGTTGATCAAGAATAGCATCAGACCATGAGGCAATGATCAAGGCAGTTTGAACCTCAATATCGCTCTCTGCGGCCTCAGATACCACTGTCGGTAGGAATGAAGAAATAAGAATGTCGTTGTCAGTTGCTGAAACATGATTACGAACCGCCGGGAGTATCCCTTCTTCCTTGATTTCAATATTCACGGCTGTTTGTGATGGAATCGCCGACAACACAGCTGAAAGGGGTGGGACTGCCTCATTCGAACCTAAGACGCTCAAACTCGATAGCGTAGATAAAGTCGTCTCACTGACCTGTGCAGATACCCCACAGAGACGGTCAAGCGTTGCATCATGGATGACAACTACCTCGCCCGATGCGCACCGTCTCACATCAATCTCTATCATATCCACATGCGGTGCTGCTCCTCGGGCCGCTGCGACAGTATTTTCAGGAAATCGGTCAGCAGCTCCGCGATGGGCTATTGTCACTGGGGGGTCGATCCCGAATAGGGTCGGAGGAGAAATATCACTCATGAGAGCTAGTTATCCATCTTTTCATCATTATCGTATATAAACACTGAATCAAAACTCGTCTTCATCTACTTACCAGGGTGGTCTACTTAGCCCATCAGAAAACCAATCTTAAATGCGCACACCTGTCGCGCCAGATCTCTGGTACCTATCCAGTCACACTCTTGGATGTCCTTCAGGGCTGGCATTCCAGTGAATGCTACGACGTATCGGGCAACGTCAACAGTGAATCCGAAATCAACTATCTTAGGGTCAGCCGAAGTGGTTCGGGAATCTGCGATCTTTGTCATCACGGCATAGATTTCCGTTCCCGTGGTGACGAGACACTCTTTGTCTTGAACCACTTCACTTGATCTTGAGGCAGTCGACCTCGAGGTATCTGCTTTGCACCGTGATGAATATGAGTCACTGTGCTCACACGATGATTCTGAAGTGGTTTTTGATCTCAAGATCGTGGTTTCGCGCTTAATTAGCAGTTTGCAGGCGCACAGCCTCTGTTTTCAAGGAGCGAGCACCGTAACTAGTGGCAAAAGGGGAGACAGCGTCCCCAGAGGCCTCTGAGTGCTGGTATCCGAACGAATCGCTCTGCGATTCGTCAACGCCGACGCCGTCATCACTGGGCAGTCATCTGTATCGTACACACATAAAATACATATCGTGGAGCGAAAAAGCGTCACCATCAGAGGGGACCAATCAAGATGGGTTAACGAGAATCAGATTCATCTTTCTGCATTCCAACGTAAGAAACGCAACGACAAAATCGAACAGCGGAGCAACTAATCAAAATGCATTACGCCGACAGATATCGTCTCCACCGAGTGAATCTCAGCGAGAGACACTAAACTATCACCGCGATACCTGTCGGCGACTGCACAATCACGCACTCAACAAATTCGAGCAAATCCCTAAGTCGAACACTCGACCAGCGAGTGCGCCAAGTCCGTGGCCAACTACCCACCCCCAAAGACTGGTGGAACGAGCTATACGCTCACCACGATGCTCAAATACAACTGCAGCGAGAGGGCACGCACTTTGTTGGGAGAGAGCCAGTGGGCATGACCAGAGAGTGCGTCTCTTATGGCGTTGAATCAGACAAACCACAGTGGGTTCCTGAGCACTTCTGTCCTGCCTGGGGTTTTGAGATGGATAGAGATGCAAACGCTGCAATTGATATCCTATCTCGCGGTTTCGAGAAGCGAGAACTGGGACAGTCAGAGGTCATAATGGCTATGAAGACTGCGCTCCCTCTACTGGCCTCTTCTGGTGCATCAGACGTTGTGGATAGAATGCGCGTTCGTGAGAGAGCATCTCACGGGCTGTCAGACGCCGTCTGATACCGTCATCGAGACAGGAGCCCTACCCTCACCGGAGCCGCGTCAACGGCAGAGTAAGAGGGGGTCGTTCACTAATCATCGGCAATATGACCAATATATCTACCCGAAACCACACCAATGTTGACTTGAAGCGACAGTTTGCACGATCCGTTTCGAATCAAGAAAATCACATCCCAGCAACTGCTAGAAACGAAGGGTTCTTGATGAGACGAGATGGCTAAACGATGAGTAATCTAAAAACTCTTGTTTCTCCTTGTAAAATTCCCTCATAGCTCACTGTTTGAGCGGTAACTCGTCGCGGCATAGAAATCGGAATTTTTGTCTGGTTTTGCAGACACATTCGCTGCTCCCATGCCGAAAATAGATACACAAATGTATGATTTCACCTCGTATAAACACATATAAATTTTATTTCTCGTCTCAATCTGTACATTGGTAATTAAACACGTCGTTTCTCCCTACGACGTCGCGTGAATAGCTGTCAGATATGACTGCAATTGTGAGGGACAGCGCGAGTATTATTACAATATGTGTGCATTGTTATAACAACATGTCTGTTGATGTTGCGCACGAATATTTTACATGGAAACTTGTTCAAGAAGTCGCAGAACAAAATGGCTATTTTGAACAGGAAGATGTTGACCCTGATCTTGACTACTTTGCACCTGGCACGCAAGACTTCTCAGAGCGAGGAGAGAACGCTCATGATGCAGACTGGTGGAATGACTTAGACGAACAAGGACAAACCCATGGCGTCTGTGAGTGGAACGCCGTTCAAGAGTCCTCAGAGACCGACCGACAGATCGTCGGATCTTACAGCGAATGGGACCGCGTTCTCTTTTCAGCCGCCGATTCTGAGCTTGAAACACTTGAGGGATTGAAGAATCGGTCGATTGGGATTAATAAATATGCTACCTCATTCTATTCGATCCGACAGATGCTTCAAAACGAGGGCTTCGAAGATGATGAAATCGTATTTCAACACATTGGGTCCGCTGAAGAGCGGTTTGATGCGGTCAAGTCGGGAGAGGTCGATTGTATTGGTGTATTAGAACCATATGTCACTCTCGGACGCTACGATGATGAACTTCAGGAGGTGTACGATGGACCATGTCGTGCAGCACTTGTTGCTCCTCCTGAAACTGACCCTGAGCAGGTGAATGCATTCCGGACTGCATTGAATCGAGCGGTTGATGATATTAATAGTGATCTTGATCAGTATCAGGATCGGTATGTTGATCTGCTCGAAGAAGCCGCCGAAGAGGAACCCGAGACGTTCGCTGACGTGAATTTCGAGAGACTTCGAGACGAATTCGAACTACGGTCATTCCTCCCAGTGCGTGAGCCTGATGAGGAACGTGTAGAAAGCACAACAGAATGGATGGCTGAGTCCGGGTTCGTAGAAGATACGAGCGATATTACGCTTCCTGAAGAAGAGGAAGCAGAAGCACCAGCATCAGACTAGACAGTGTTCATCCGAGACCTTCTTGATGATGTGATGAATTCACGTTTTGATCACTCACTCACTGATTCAAATATCCATACAGTGCCAGACTTGAGAGGCCAAGGACAGATGAACACAGCAGCTGATAAGATAACCACATCCGGTACGCCGAGTGCTGAGGGAATGTCGAATGCTGTCGCAACTGCTCAGGTGCCCACTGTTCAAGCTGAACAGATATATAAAAAATACGATGAGAAGCAGGTATTCCGAGACCTCAATCTTGAAGTGGCACCCGGTGAGTTCGTCTGTCTGATTGGCCCGAGCGGATGTGGGAAGACGACTCTCTTGCATATGATTGCAGGACTTGAAAATCCAACCAGTGGTCGCATCTTAGTCAACGATTCCCGCGTTGAGGGACCCGACTACCGTCGTGGCGTCGTATTCCAGTCCCCGCATTTGTACCCTTGGATGTCCACGCGCGAAAATATCGAAGTCGGTCCGCAACTTCGGAATCAAGAGCCTGACGATGATCTTATTACAGAATTAATAGAAATGGTTGGTCTCACCGATGTAGAAGATGCATCGCCATCCAGTCTCTCGGGAGGAATGGCGCAACGCGTTGCTCTGGCACGAACATTGGCAAACGACCCTGAGCTGTTGTTGTTAGATGAGCCATTCAGTGCACTTGACGAATTGACAAAAATGGAATTACAAGATGAATTGGTGCGGATTGTTGATGAGTTTGATCTGACTGCAGTCTTCGTCACACACGACATTGAGGAGGCGGTCTATCTCGGTGATCGCGTGGTTGTTCTTGGCGAAGATACAGATGGAGTCAAAGGAATTGCAGATGTCTCTGAGGCTGGGCGTGCACGTGAGAGTAGTGAATCGATGCAGCGACGTCGTGATGTATTCGAATTGTTGGAGGCAGGTGCAAAATGAACGAACAAGATAGCTCACACACACAGAGCCCTTCTGATCGTAAGACACGGTCGTTCATCATGGGCGATGGCTGGAAGAATCCATCCGAAAAGGCACGCACATACGGCCTGACACGCCGGGAGTTCATGCGCGAGTCTGGACTTGCATCACTCGGAGTTGCCGGTGCGACAGCATCAGCAGGCTGTCTTGGTGGTGGTGGCAGCGGCGAAACAACTGCCAAAATCGGCTATTTACCTATTACGGATGCAGCACCGCTGTTGACTAGTTATGCGAACGATCACCTTGCGGATCATGGCGTGAATGCAGCGGAGCCGACTTTATTCCGTGGATGGTCTGACCTCGCGGAAGCATTTCTCTCCGATCAGGTGAATGTCGCGCATTTCCTGATGCCAATGACTGTCTGGATGCGCTATGGCGAACAATTGAGTTCGGATGTCAATGTAGTTGCGTGGGATCACACAGATGGGTCAGCACTGACAGTCCAGTCAGATATCGAGAGTTGGGAGGACCTCGGTGGTAGGACCGTTGCAGTTCCATTTTGGTACTCGATTCATAACGTTATTCTTCAGTTGGGATTACGAGATCACAACCTCATTCCGCGAACTGACTCCTCCGAGGAAGATGTGACCGATGAGGAAGTGAACCTCGTAGTCATGCCTCCACCGGATATGCCAGCGGCACTCGATAACGGCTCTATCGCAGGCTACATTGTAGCAGAGCCATTCAACGCGATTGGTGAGCTTAATGCCGGAGGCAAAATACTCCGATTTACCGGCGATATCTGGCGTCAACATGCATGTTGTGTTGTCACCATGAAGGAAGATCTTGTCCAGCAGCAACCAGAGTGGGCGGCGAATGTCGTAAGCGGTATTGTTGATGCACAACAGTGGCTCCGAGGGAACCGGAATCAAGCAGCTCAATTGCTTTCAAGTGCAGAGACCGGACTCTATCCACAAGGACCAAAACCAATTAATCGAGCTTTGACACTGTATGATAATCATGAAAGCTACATTGAGTCAGGGGCGATTCAACACCCTGAGTGGCAGACCGAGCGGATTGGCTTCTATCCGTATCCGTATCCATCATATACGAAAGAATTAGTTCGACAAATGAACGAAACCCGTGTTGAGGGAGAGACTGCATTCCTCGGTGAACTTGATCCTGAGTCTGTCGCAGAGGATCTCGTTGCATACAACCCGGTAGAAACAGCACTCGAACAGGTCGGCGGTCCATCTGCCTTCGACATACAGGAAGACAATGGCTACAGAAGAGACGAGACGATACAGTTCTGAACTCGGTGAGGAAGCTGGACGGTTACTCCCAGTCGCAGGTCTCCTGCTAGGACTCGCTATCTGGTATCTCGTGACGACGTATTCCAGTGGAGTCATCACTAATTTCCACCCGGTCGACTCGTTCGTGGTCTTAGCTGAGTTGGTGACAACGCCCAGCTTCTATAATCATGTTCTCGTCAGCATCATGCGGTTTGCAATTGCGTTGACGCTGTGCGTGTCTATCGGGATTCCACTGGGTATTCTCGTTGGGTTCTTCGATGCTGCAGAACGGGCCACAACTGTCTTATTTCAGTTTATGCGAATGATTTCACCGCTTGCTTGGTTCCCAATCGCAATCATCGTCTTTGGCGTTGGGACTGGCTCTGCAGTCTTTGTGATGTTTATGGCTGGTATCTGGCCGATATTATTGAATACAGCACACGGTATCGCCACTATCGATGAGGATTGGCTCACTGTTGCGGAGTCTCTTGGTGGTGATACCCGTCAAATTATCCGACGGATTATTGCACCGGCTATCGTCCCCGATATGCTCACTGGGCTTCGATTGAGTGTTGGTATTCTCTGGATTATCCTCGTGCCTGCTGAGATGCTTGGTGTCAACACTGGCTTGGGTTACTATGTCCTTGATGCACGCGATCGATTTGCGTATGCAGAGATTCCGGCAGTAATGATCATTATTGGCTTTATTGGATATTGGCTCGACTTGGCCATTCGGAAGCTTCACGCTCGGCGAACTTGGCAATAATATGTCATTAACACAAGACTCATAATCAATGTGTATAACGCCCCGATGCACGGTTTATCTCATTTTTCAGCATTCTCGCCCGATGTTCATCAAATCAGAAGGCCGATGGGCAAGTGCAGATCTATTGAGTTCCTTGGGATGACGAGAGAGTTGTGCCCTCTCGGTCTGTGGGGTATAATTGGCATCGGAAGCGGAGCTCCTCTCACATATACGGCCTGTCTATTCTCCAGTTTCTGCCGCTACTGTCGAGATATTTCACAGCTCACGTATGGACTAGTTTGAGAGACTCGTTGCTGATGAGATGAATCAATAGATATCGTGCCCACTGTGTGTAAAAGAGCAATCAGATCTCAGTTATTTGTGTCTTGAATCAGACGGAGAGACTCGTGCTGAAATCCTTCCTCGGTCCATCTCCACGAGCCGATGAACGGATACCCATCGAACGCACAAATCGCGTATGAATAGCCAGGCCATGTCGCCCGTGCAGCATCTGTCTCACTGGGCCGTGGGGGGCCTGTGGGGTGGGTATGATAAAATCCAATGACCTCATGCCCATCTGCCTCAAGTGACTGAGTTGCTTCAAGTTGTGCCTCTGGGTCCATTGCATACTGAGTCTGTGGCGTCTCAGCGACATTCTCAATCTGTTGGATATCACTTACAACACTTTGAGTGGGGCCATATGTGCCGGCGAGGACCCCACAAATCTCCTTGTCCTGACCGTTATACCCCTGATAGATAATTTTATCATATATCTCCCGTGTCAATGCAAGCGCAGTCTCTGTCATGCAAACGAGGTTGTAAAGCTAAGTGTCATCTTCTCGTTCAAGTTCGTACTCCCATGCATCATAGCCGCCAGCCATACTTCGGACATCATCAGAATCCTCAATTTCCTCGAAGCTGTTTATGAGTCGAGCAGCTTGAACAGAGGACTGTCCGATAGGGCATGCGACAACGACATCATTCTCCCACTCTACCTCCTTGATGCGACTTGGAAGTTTGTGCATGGGTATGTTAAGCGCCCCTGGAAGATGTCCCTCGGCGTACTGTGACGAACTTCGGATATCGATGATCTGTGGGGCATCTCCATCTTCTAACCGTTCGTGAAGGTCCTCAGGCATGATTTCATCTACCATTGTTATCGAGTCAAATCGGCGAGGAGTTCATGAGTTCTTGATCGTGCTGTGCATCTGCTGGGATCAAGTATTATAATTGGTTGAATTCGATCTGAGGGGATTATATGACCAACATGCATCGTAACAGTCATTATATGATGGGTAAAAATACCCCTTTCGGATGCTGACTTTTGTGTCAGTGATGGATAAATAGCCAAGACCAATGTCTCAGAAGCCACTTGTTGTGAACTACCCCACCCTACTCAACGACTGGCGTCGCTTCCTTGAGGGTGGGGCTTCCTGTTTCCACGACGGTGTCAGACAGCGTCTGACAGCCCGTGAGATGCTCTCTCACGAGCGCGCTTTCCATCCACGATCCCTGATGCGCCAGAGGAACTAAACCAAGTGTCGAATACCGAAACTGAGCATCTCAGTGGCCGGCCTCTTGAGACGGGTGCTCTCCTTGTTTCTCTATATCATCACACGAATCATTGCTTGTGTTTGATAGAAGCTAATTGAATTGACTTGGCCTCGTCACCAGACCAGCGGAGGGGATTATACTTAGCGGTTCAATGACGGTAGCCTTTCACTCATAGAGTGGTTGGGTATCACATGAGCGACACGGCAAGATCCACAGCATATGATGAGTCACAGATTGGCGAGACACCGCTGATTAAACTCGCTGCTGACGTCCCAGCAACGGTCTATGCGAAGGTTGAGTGGATGAACCTCTATGATGCCCCATATGGTGGTGGGTCAATCAAATCCCGGATTGCTAAAGGAATGCTTGACGGGGCTGAGAGGCGAGGCGAGTTAACGCCTGATAAGACAGTCATTGAGCCGACAAGTGGTAACACAGGAAGTGAAATCGCCCGCTTAGCGACTACCCGTGGTTATGATGTTGAGATCGTGATGCCAGATAATGCCAGCGGTGGAAAGATTGGAGCAATTGAGGATGCTGGTGCAACCATTCATTTTGTCAACGCCGAATTAGGGTACGATGCAGTGATTGAGCGATGCGAGGAGATTATTGCCTCGAATCCCGATACCTATTACCGGCTCAATCAGTATGAAAATCCTGACAATCCAAAGTCACACGAACGAACGACAGCTCCAGAGATATGGGAGCAGACTGACGGAGCGGTTACACATTTTATTGCTGGCACAGGGACTGGTGGAACAATCACGGGAACCGGTCGCGGACTTCACGACCGAGGTGATGTAACTATCGTTGGATTTGAACCGGCAGAGGCGCTCCACGCGATTGATGGACTTAAGTTTCTCAAAGAGGGTGACCATTATCACCCTTCAACGTATGATGAAACCGTGCTTGATGAGAAGGTCTACGTGAATACAAGTGATGCCTATGACCGCGCTCGATTCCTCAGAGAACGATATGCTGAGACGGATATTCCAATCATTCATCCAGGTCAGCATGATATACCGACCGTCCAGAACCAGCTTCGTGTTGACGATCAATTCCTTGTCGGCACCTCTTCTGGAGGCGGTCTCCAAGCAGTTCATGAACTTCACGCTACCATCGGACTGAGCAGCAGTGATACAGTCGTAATTATCTTGTGTGACCGCGGGGACAAGTACGCGGATATACCTCTATGGCAAGATTATTTCAATTGAGATGAGCTAAGATGATCAATCCTGTATCACTACCGCCGTTTTATCCACCACTCGCGGCGGGGATAACACGAATTTGGCTTTTATCTGAAACTGTTGTCTCAAGGTCAGATACCTCAGTTCCATCTACATACACATTAATGAATTCCTTAATTTCGCCGTCCTGGATAACACTGTCGCGCAACTCAGACCCATGCTCTGCAGCGTGGTTTTCGAATACTTCCGCAAGAGAATTCCCACTTATTTCGACCGTTGAGGAAGCGCTACCACCGGCCAGCACTGCCGGGATCTTGATTTGAGCCATGAGAGAGATTGGTTTGTGTGATACATAAACCGCACGTCAGCGGAAATAACAGCACAAAGCGACCACATTGGGGATAATCTGCTTATTTGAGTTCAGGGCGATTCACGGCCGAAAAGAATGCGACACGGGTCCGTCGGGCTTATCGCTCGGCAGGTCCTTATATTATGTATGAGCGATCTTGACCTTGATCCGACGCAGTTAGACCGATATTCGCGTCACATTATTATGAACGATGTTGGTCCAGAAGGACAAAAGAGCCTCTTAGATGTCGATGTTCTCGTTCTTGGCGCTGGTGGACTTGGTGCGCCGATTATTCAGTACCTCGCTGCTGCAGGAGTCGGGACACTTGGAATTGCCGACGATGACCAAGTGGAATTATCGAATCTTCAGCGACAAGTCATTCATGGAAATGACGACGTCCACAGAGCAAAGGTAGATAGTGCAGCAGAATTTGTTGAACGTCTTAATCCCGACGTTGACGTCATAAAACACAATACTCGCGTCAGTACAGACAACATCGAGGCGCTTATCGAAAAGTATGATTTTGTCGTCGATGGGACTGACAATTTTCAGACACGATACTTGGTGAACGATGCGTGCACTTTGGCTGGAATTCCCTTCTCTCATGGCTCAATATTCAAGTTTGAGGGACAGATTACAACATTCACCAATAACGAAGATTCACCATGTTACCGGTGTATGTTCCCTGAAGCCCCACCAGAAGGGATGGTCCCTAACTGTGCAACCGCTGGGGTTTTAGGTGTACTTCCTGGAACTGTCGGATGTATACAAGCAACAGAGGCTGTAAAGGCGATTATTGGGAAAGGCGACCTGCTCGATGGACGAATGGTATTCTACGACGCGCTGAATATGGAATTCGACACGGTCGAGATACCGCAAAAAAGCGACTGCCCTGTCTGTGGAAAAAATCGAACGATCGACTCGGTTCATGATGTCGAATATTCTGAGTCCTGTGCAATAGATCTTGAGCGTGATACGAACCCAGGAGTCTCGGTAAATTAGTTCCTGTTTCAAACATCACTGTCGGCCCTCTCGCCGGACTATTCAGCCAAATCTCGGGGCGTTTCGCATCAAGCGAACACATGAGTTGCAAATCTCTGTGTTCCAAATGCGGTCTGAATTCTTCGGCCTGAAGCTGGAGGAGGATGTCAATAGAGAGGTAACCCAGTTTTATTCTTCCAATCGTTAACATGAGTATATGTCTGATTGGATCGGAGAGACATTCACGAGTGACGTCGGCTGGGCTCATCTGACACGACTCGTTGACATTGGGAATCGGATGGCTGGAAGTGAGGGCGAACGGCGTGCGGCTGAGGCAACGGTTGATGCATTATCCACGGTCGGTGCCAGAGATGCGCGATTGGATGAGTTCAGCCTTCAGGGCTGGACGCGTGGTGATGCAGAAATCAGTGATAATGGCGAACAATATCACACCATCTCCTTGCCGCGTAGTCCTTCCGGAAGTGTCACAGGCGAGTTGGTTGACGTTGGACATGGACTTCCGTCAGACTTCAGCCGTGATCTCGAGAATAAAATTGTGTTGGCTGCGAGTGATATGCCAGAGTGGTTTAACAGATATGTTCATCGCCGTGAAAAATATTATCATGCCGTGGAGGCTGGCGCAGCCGCGTTCATTTACAGAAATCACGTTGAAGGGTGTCTCCCACCAACCGGAAGCGTTGGGACTGAAGATGCCCCTGTGGGAAGTATCCCAGCTGTCGGGGTTTCGAAAGAAGTAGGAACCCGATTATCCCGACGATCTGACGGTGAGCCTGTCACTGTGGAAGTTGATGCGGAGATTCATGAAGCAACCAGCCAGAATATCCACGCTGACCTTGGCCCTGCAACTGAAACCGAGGTTCTTCTCACGAGCCATGTTGATGCTCACGATATTGCAGAGGGGGCGACTGACAATGCTGCAGGGACAGCGATGGTAATTGAGGTCGCACGAGCACTAGCCCAAAGAGAAGACGAGTTAGATACTCGGGTCCACTGCATAGTTTTTGGAGCCGAGGAAGTTGGTCTCGTTGGGTCAAATCACGATGCGGAACGCCGACCGTCTGAAAATATAGTTGCGGTCGTCAATAATGACGGCGTCGTTCGAGATCGGACGCTGTCCTGCTACGCGCACGGATTTGATGAACTCGTGACCACAGCCGAGCGAATCAAAGATAGACTGAGTCATCCGATTCATGCGCCACCAGAGATGAATCCACATAGCGACCACTGGCCATATGTCAGACAAGGTATCCCTGGATATCACATTCGGTCTGACACTGGTGACAGGGGGCGCGGCTGGGGACATACACATGCGGATACGCTTGACAAGTTAGCAGTGCGAGACCTGCGCGAGCAAGCAATCTTACTTACCGAATTAGTTATTGAATTGGCAAATAATCCGACAAGAATGTCACGTCGCACTCACACGGCAATCGCCGAGCAACTGGCAGATGAAAATCTTGCCGAGGGAATGCAGATTATCGGTGACTGGCCATACTAATTTGGAAGGAGAAGACGTTTGCACGCAGCAGGGATATGTCTAAGTGTACAGTCAGGGTTGACCTTAGCAGAGGTCACCTTTGTTCTAATGAGTTTCCAGCCGCTTTGACGTATGTTTTGCGCGGTAGTATCCGTCGCAAAAATGTTCGAATTTTGTGTTTGATGCCCGGGATAACGATTCGCTCTTTATTCATTAATCCGTCATACCCAGCTTGAGCAACTGCTGTGGGATCCATCAACTCTTCTTTCTTGAACCCTGTTTCCTCGTAATTACCACGGCTCATAAAGCCTGTATCTGTTTCTCCAGGGCATAGGGCGGTGACAGTCACACCCTCATCAGCAAGTTCCTCAGCCAACGCTTCTGAAAATGACCGTTGATAATGTTTCGCAGCTGAATAAACTGCACTCTTTGGGAGTGGTGCAAACCCAGCTGTCGAGGCCGTATTGAGAATATATCCGTGATTACGCGTGACCATGTCTCGTGCAATCAATTTTGTAAGTTTGGTAACTGTGAGTATATGTAAATGTATGAGATTCATTTCCTCACTTAATTTAGTGTCGACAAATTCGCCATATATACCAAATCCCGCATTATTCACGAGCACATCTATCACACGTGTTTGAGATTGAATCCGCTCATACACTGTATTCGCGGCGTCAGACGCAGACAGATCTGAGACGATTACGGATGTATTAATCCCATGTGTTGTTTCGAGCTCTTTTCCTACTGTCTGAAGTTGCTCTTCGCTTCGGGCAATGAGTACCATATCATAGCCATCAGCGGCGAACTGCTTCGCCAGTTCATACCCGATACCGCGTGATGCACCCGTGATGACCGCTGTTTCATCAGCAGACTGAGATGAAGACACATTTCTATCACCTATCTACAAAAAATAAAGCTTTCCTGAATGTGTGGTCTGGCGCGTTATCTACCGCGAGCCCTACAGTGAGGATATCATCAAAATAGATAACTGATAGCGTCGATTGAGCAGTGGTGCACACGTGTCTCAAGAGTCTGACGAGCGACTTTGGTGCATAGAGGAGCTCATCCTGGCCGAGAAATGCTATTTAGAAACGATATCGTACTGCGATTTTTGTCCGTAATATATAGATATTGTGCCTGACATCATTTTTTGCACGCTTAGCGTAGCTAAATCAAGGAGGTGTGACACCCGAAACGAGTGGTGTTAAGTATGACCCGCACGGTGAAATATCCAATGAGCGTTGAGGGAACCATTTCGTCGGTGTCGAGATATGCTATTCTTGGCTGCGGCAGCGTCGGCTATGCCGTCGCTGAAGAACTCATCGCTGAGAATAAGGATGTCCTCATTCTGGATAAAGACGAATCACGCGTTGAGTCTCTCCGCGATCAGGATCTTAACGCTAATCAGCTCGATATTGCCGAGCCCGAGTCTGTTGAAGTCGTAGCTGATAGAGAAGTCGTCCTCATTCTCTCCTCAGATATCGAGGCGAATAAAAAAGCAGTCTCTTCGATTCGTGAGCGCGGTGGTGAGCAGTTTATTGTCGCGCGAGCATCAGATCCGGTCACAAAGGATGAGTTGACAGAGATGGGTGCTGATGTCGTGATTAATCCATCTGAGGTGATTGCTGACTCAGCCCTCCGCTCTTTAGAATCGGGTGAGCTCGAATACAAGGCAAAACAGTTGAAAGAGGTACTCAAACAGACATCTGGTCAACTCTTAATCGTCACACATAGTAATCCAAGTTCTGATTCAATCGCTTCAGCAGTCGCTTTACAGGCAATCGCAGAGGAGAATGGTCTCACAGCGACGATTAGCTACAATGGTGATATTGGTCATCATGAGAATCGAGCGTTTGTTAACCTGCTTGGGATTGAACTCACATCGTTGACCGGTGAGAAAGATCTTGCTGAGTACGACTCTGTCGCGCTGGTTGACCACATAGACTCAGAGACACGTTTTTTCGAACCGCATGTCAATATCTTCATTGATCATCTTGAACCAGAGGTGGATATCGAAGCAGATTTCACTGATATTCGGCCAAATGTTTCCTCAACGTCAACTATCTTGACGAAGTATCTCCAAGAATTCGACTTGGCTCCGAGTGAGATCGTTTCGACAGCACTTCTGTATGGAATACGTTCTGAGACAGTTGATTTTAAACGCGAGACAACACCAGCGGACCTGACTGCGGCTGCGTATCTCTATCCGTTTACTGATCACGACACTCTTGAACAGGTTGAATCTCCCTCGATGTCGCCAGAAACGCTTGATATTTTAGCCGAGGCGATTCAAAGTCGCGAGGTTCAAGGGAGTCACCTGGTATCTAACGCGGGATTTATTCGAGACCGAGATGCGTTAGGCCAAGCTGCACAGCACCTACTCAAACTTGAGGGGATTACAACGACAGCAGTTTTCGGAATCGCCGATGATCAAATCTATCTCTCGGCCCGTTCAAAAGATATCCGAATGGATATTGGCCGACTGCTTGAGGATACCTTCGCTGAGATGGGCGAAGCTGGAGGGCAGTCCACACAGGGTGATGTCGTCATTCCACTGGGGATATTCACTGGAATTGAGACCGATGAGGAGAATAGAGATACTCTTTTACAACTCACTGAGGAAGCTGTCCGTCGAAAACTATTCTCTGCGATGGGAGTTGAGGGGACAGAGAGTAGTAACGGAGGATAACTTCAGGAAGCAACAACAGACTCGTTTTCGTTCTCTTCGTCTGCGGGATCTTTTATTCGTTCAATGACATCATTGATAAGAATCACATCTCCAACTGCCCGCACCCACCGATAAGGAATAATCACTCCTTTGCCTCGTTCGATCCGCCCCTCAAACAACTCTGTGTTCAGTTGTGTCAATGCCAGTCCAGTGACTGCACGTCTCTCTTTGAGATCTAATCGAACATCTTCAACCTCACCCACGAAGACACCGTTATTTGAATACACCTCACGACCCACCAATGTAGTAATCTCTTCAGTTGAATCGTCCATGTGCCGACTGATGAGAGCATCCTTCTTAACTGTACTGCAGGTGAGTTTATTTAAACTCGTCAGCGGAGAGACGGACAATTAGCGTCTCTGAGACATTGCGAAGGTCATACCTCGGAATCGTCTCATCTGCCCCACGTGTTACATATAATGGCTCAACCGGGCGGTTTTTTTCAATTCCGTATACGGCCAAATATTTGCCACTCTCTTCAGGCTCAACTTCCCCATTTCGCACCGCCTCAGCGAGAGATCGACTTAGCCACTCAGTATCAGAAATACTTGACTCTTGAATGAGTGAGAGTGCCACGAACCGGGTCAGATACCAGTTTAGATCGTTACACAGTGTGATTGCAGTCCCAAGGCTGACAGTCTCAACTGCGAGAGAGTTGGTAAATGGTTCAGAGATTTCATATGTTGAAAGCGCATCGCGCGCTGTTTCCCGGGAGAGTAGCTCATATTGAACCCCTGTTTCTGACGTTCCAATGAAGCATACTTGAGTCATGATTGAGATATTTGATGTCGTAGTGGGTTGTCCCGACTTACTCACCGGTCGAAGACAGTTGTCTTGAGAGCAAGACTCTGTCTCCAGTGCCCGCAGATTCTCAAATCCCCATCCGAAAGTTCATGATAGGGTGTCCACGCCTTGACACGACTCTCGGAGTTGTCCAAGTTCAGTTCGGATTTGATTTCTCTGAATAGTTCCCTTGTTTGAGATGGAAGAGTTGAAATGTAGGCACAGGATTATATCTGAAGATAGTGGAGTCGTTTATGTAATAAATCTGTTGGATTGTCAGATGTCCCCTCTGTTTTCTCTGCTCAGACACTTTGTTCGCCCTCTCAAGCATCATATTTTCTGATCGTGCGAATACCTGAGTAAGTCAATATAATCGAGTGCAGACGGAGACATGATCCTCCTATCACTGAACTCACATCCGAACCGAGGTTATTAGTTCGTATCAAGCCACTCGGTTGCGCACTGCTGATTACAAAACGCCAGTAACCATCGCTCATGCGTCAGTTTTGATCCTTCCTTTGGATTCCGCTCGCGGTCAAGTTCTACCTGATAATGTGGATGCATTAAGTTCACTGACTCCCCACATTCTGGACACTGTTTATCAGACTCCTTCCATTGGCTACACGGTGCTACTTGTCTTACATTCCATTCACCACTCACCGATGGTGGGGGCCTAGCAGGTACGCTTGTCATATTGAATTGTAGGGACTCAGCACATCTAAATGTATTTTTGTATGAATATTCGGGTAGATTACGATTATAATTGAATCTGTTAGTTGATTATCGTATATTTCTTCCAATAGTGACTAAATGAGTGTTAGAACGTGTCAAGCTCTCCTTGGATGGCTCGGGCAGTTACCTCCGAAACGTCGCTCAACCCTTGTTCAATTATCTCGTGTATTTCTGGCTCGATCGCATGTAGGTCGTGTCCAGCATCAGTCACAACCTTTGCATCAGCCACGTGTGGTTCGTCAATTGGCCGGCCGATCTGGGAGAGTAACCGAATCTGTAAATCGCGAATTCCGTCAACCTCCTGTACGACCGTACGCGCAATCTCAGTCGAAAGAAGATTATATATTTTACCGATATGGTTAACCGGATTCTTTCCAGAGGTCGCTTCCATACTCATCGGGCGGTTAGGTGTAATGAGACCATTTGCTCTGTTGCCCCGACCGACTGACCCATCATCACCCATCTCTGCACTTGTTCCAGTGACTGTTAAATAAATTGACCCTGTTTCGTACTCATCAGCGGTATTGACTGCTACTGTTACCTCCCGGTCGGTGTATGACTCGGCGAGAGACTTGACAGAATCACTCACAGCATTAACTGCATCGTCGTAGGCATCCAAAGACGAGAGATATTTACCCACCATCGCCACTGCAACTGTAATATCAATCGTCTCATGCTGTCGTTTTCCCATCACTTTTATATCGGGACCAACTTCCGGATGAGCGTCAGCGTATTCTCCATGAAGATGCGTCTCGATAGCACGAACAATCTGCTCTGTCTCAGTCAACGGCGCATGACCAACGCCGAATGAGGTATCGTTCGCCATCGGAATCTCGACCGTATCCTCCCCGAAAACATCCTGTAAGTCACCAGACCCCTGTCCAAGGCGGACATTGACAACCACATCCGTCCCAATCGAGAGCTCTGGAATATTCTTCTCTAAATACTCCCGTGCCGCTGTCAGGGCTGTTGAATTCACTGGCAAGCGCTCTCCTTGGTACTCCTTCGTAGCTCGACCAACGATCAGGATATAAATCGGTTCCAGCATCTCACCACCGTTATAATCAGGTGCAGACTTACCAGCGACTAACTGCGTTTCATCTGTGTTGTAGTGTAGCACCCTGCCGACACGCTCCAGGTATAGATTCGAGAGAGCCCGTGAAACTGCCTCAGCAATCCCATCGCAAATCGAGTCAGGATGACCAATTCCCTTCCGCTCTACTATTTCAACCGCTTGGTCTTCGACTGCTCGGCGCTCTGCGGCCTCAATCGAGATATTCCGAGAGGTCATTATACTATTCTTAGCATACGGTGTGCTATAACTTGCGGATAGTATCTCTGACCGTATTATAACTTTAAGTAATAAAATGAGAGGTTTCAAAGGATTGAGACCGTTTTCAGTTGTCATTCCGTAGTTTCATTTCGAGATAAGACTCACGCAGATGCGTCGTCGGGTCGATTCCCAGTCCAGAGGCGAACTCACGGATTCTGTTGCTCGCAACCTCAACATTCTCCTCTCTCTTTATCTCGCGCTCTATTTCAATGAACTCTCCGACCTCTTCGACATTATCTAGCGTAATCTCAAATTGTTCGATTTCATATACCTCTCTATGCTTTATGACTGCAGCAGCGATCTCAAACCCAAGTGATTCGATAATCTGTACGAGACTTTCTTCCGAGCCAACTTTGGTCTCGTGCTCTGGGCGTGTTTTCGAGCTTTCCTCTAACTTCGCCCCCTTATAAGTAAGATACGTCGTTGCAACTACCTGTTGAGATGCTGAATCATCAGTTGGTCTCTCGGTGCGTATCCGTAGTGCCTCATCCGTTTGTGCGAAGTCACGGTGAGGCGCATTATAATATCGATCCCTCTGAGTAAGTTCCCCACAGCGGATCGCTTCCCGCTGTTGTAACTCACGTCTTACACTATCGTGCTCTGCTGGGAGCTTTAGTTCGACCTCAAACATCGTTTGTGCTTCGTATGCGATCCGTTTAATACCCGGATTTGTGCGTTATCTTCGTTCGATATGTATCAATAAACCCGTCATCCGATTATTGCGCCGCGAAACGTGATTCTTAAGAGTTAGACGAGAGTTATTCGGGACATGAGCGATGAATCGCAGGCGAACGGGGAAACTGATGAGTCAGTAGGCATTCAAGATGGAGACTTTATTCGGCTCTCTTACACTCTACGGACTGCCGAGGACGGACGAGTTGTTGATACGACTGATGCAGAAACAGCCGAAGAAGCAGAGATCGATACTGATGAGTATGACTTTGAGCCCCGTATCATCGTGGTCGGTGCTGGGCACTTATTTGACGCAGTTGATGAGGAGCTTGTCGGCGCAGAACCAGGTGATGTGGGAACAGTAGAAATTCCAGCTGCAGAGGCATTTGGTGAGTATGAGGATGACCAGGTACGAACAATCAGTGCCTCAAAAATCGATGAGGATGACCGATACCCTGGTGCGCAAGTTCAATTAGACGGTGAGCAGGGGCAGATTGTAACGATTGTCTCTGGCCGCGCGCGCGTCGACTTCAACCACCCACTTGCTGGTGATGATCTTGAATATGAGTACGAGATACTCGAAGAAGTCGAAGACAGAGATGAACGTGCAGGCTCTCTGCTCGGAATGTATTTACAGGAAGTTCCTGAGGTACGAATTGAAACCGACGTGGTCGAGGAAGAGCAAACTGTTGCGGTTGAAGAGACTGAGGAAGCGGATGAAGACGAAAACGAAGACGATAATGACGAACCTACGAAGGAAGTCGTTGAAGTCGAAAAAGAGACGCTCTATATCGAGGCGACGCCTCAGATGACGATGAATCAACAATGGCTGTTTCAAAAGCAGCAGATCGCCCAAGATATTATCGACCGATTAGAGTTGGACCGTGTAATCGTTCAGGAAACCATCGAGGGAATGGGTGGAATGATGGGCGGTCTTGGAGGGATGATGGGCGGCGACGGAATGTCTGCAGGAGACATTGAAGATGCAGTCGAAGACGTTGATGTAGATGCTGACGAGCTAGCCGCTGAACTCGAAGGATCCCAAGAATAGGGTCATCTATCGTATCCTTGCGACAGTGCTGTTACCCATCATAGTAGGTGTGAGTACCTCGGAGCCAGACAGAAATCTGTGCTGACTCTAAGGTTTATTTCTCAAGACACGTGCCCCCGAGAGGGTTTGGCGGTATCGTCTGAAATAATACCTCATTCCGGAATGGCGGACTGTGTTCCGCTGTCTTAGCGACTGTGTTGAGGTCGCTACAGATGTGTTTCTTACTCTCTGAGAAAGTATCACACATATTGATACAGATTAGAGATGGCCTGTTTAAATGCCAGATGGACTTGTGTTGATCGGAGTGGCGCTGGGTCAAATGGGACTACCGAAAGTAGCGGTGACTCGAAACAGTCCGCAACCGAGTGGTCATGCTCTGTGGTTTTGACACACATGACACCTAAACAAGGGGCTTTAAGCGTCGTAGCCATCGTGATCGTCTTCAACGTATCAGTAATGCTCGCAGTCGTTGGGGTCGTTATTGCGATGATTGCGCTTGCGAATCTTAGCGGGATCGCTGCGGCTGGCGTGGCCCCTGCAGGGCAGTCAATATACACCATCTCTTGTGCGGTTTCTAACTGAGCAAGCCGGCTCTGAAGTTGTGACTTCGACTGTGGTGTTTCGATAATTGTCGTTGTGTCATCTGGGTCGATGCTGCGCGTAAGCGTTGATGAGGACGCCTGCGGTGCGCCTGCTCGGGCGCTGAGATTTGGAAGAGTAATATCGGCGTCGATAATGATCGTGGCTTCAGGCGTGCTCCGTGCTAACCCGACAGTTGACGTGGTCTTTCCACATCCGCCCTTACCACCTGCAATTGCAATCATACTACCACTGCCGGCCTTACTATTGAAGTGCTTCAGGCTAACTCATGGGAGCGTTTCACAGGCTCAGTCTTGACAACAACCACCAGACTCAGCCCCAAAGTCAATTTCAAGTGGCGCAGATATCTGTCTGTTGACTGTCTCCAAGCGCTGCTGTAGCTCATCCTGCGCGGTTAAATAGTCGTTCATTTTCGGCATTGAGTGAAGCTCTTGTTGGGCCTGCTGAAGCTCTTCTAAAGAGTCCTTAGTTGCATTCCCGGCATTTCTTGCCTGCATGAACGCCGTGCGTTTCTGTTCAAAAGTGGATATTTGTGACTGAACTGCCTGGTCAGCTTCAACCGCTCGCCTTGCCCTGACAAATCGCTTATACTCAGGCATCTCGGCAATGGCTTCGCCCAGTGACTCGCTCAACTCTCCGATTTGGTCTTTTTGAATGCTCATGAATGAATGTTTGTGAGCAGCTATTTGAACCATTCGTGCAGGAAACCGTGGAACCGACAAAAAAGCTCAACTGTGGAGTGCCGAAAAATTCAGGCGGATTCATTTCAGTTGTCGTTGTCCCCATTCACATCCCCATCCTCACGCAGCGGTTGACTGGAGTCCCCTCGTCGGGAGACGCCGTTTTCAATGGCATAAAGCTTTGTTGTGAGTCCAGGGTGTTCAGTATTGAACGAACCAGTTCACGACGTCTCAGCTAGGTAACGCGAATCGTTATCGTAATCGTGGAACCTCGCTGGCTGAGGGACCAATCGTCGATGACGCCTGTGCGGGGAGGAAAGTCTCTTTGACAGGGTATCATCTGCTACAACGCACTCTTTCGGTCGCGATTGGGAGGTACTCGCTGACGATATAACCGAAATCGAGCGTAAGAGCCACGCACACCTCGGAGGTTTGCTTCGTGGATTTCTGGTCAAGGATGAGAAGAATCTCAGAAGTGTGTTTCTTTCGCCGGGGTTATCTGTCCACACTTGATAAATCGATTAAATGAGTAACGAACCAGCCACAGAGGGTGACCTTCGGAATACTGGCATGTCGCTGAAACATGACCGCGAGTGGGATTATGAACTTGATCGGATCATTGAGGCGGTTGAGGAACGAGATGCGAGCCGGGTTGGACTTCAGTTTCCTGAGGGTCTCAAACGGCGTGGGCCAGCAGTCGCTGATGACCTACGTGCATCTGTCGCTGATGATGTGACATTTATGTTATCTGGACAGCCGTGCTACGGAGCCTGTGATTTAGATACATATCTAATGCGTCGTACTGATGTGTTTGTGCACTTCGGGCACTCCCCGATGAAGGAGTCTGATAAGATTATTTACGTTCCACTGTTCTCAAATGTTGACCCGGTTCCAATAATGAAAGAGGCCACTGAGGAACTGCCAGAGGATGATGTCGGCCTCGTCACGACTGCGCAACATATGAACCGGTTCTCAGAGATGGTGGAGTGGTTAGAAACGCGTGGATTTAATGTACACACTCGCCGCGGAGATGATAGGCTAACGCATGAGGGACAAGTCCTGGGCTGCAACTATGCCTCGGCAGATATCGACGCTGACCAGGTCTTGTATGTTGGTGGAGGTAAGTTTCATCCGCTCGGACTGGCAATGGAATATCCCGAAAAACGTGTTCTGATTGCAGACCCAGTCAACAATGTCGTAACGCTTGCAGATACAGAGAAATTCATGAAGCAGCGATATGCCTCTGTTCATAAAGCGATGGATGCCGAGAAATGGGGTGTGATCTTCTGCACCAAGATCGGGCAAGGTCGGATGGAAGCAGCTGAAGAGATTCTATCAGATAACGATAATGCCTACCTCATCACCATGGATGAGGTGACACCAGATAGGTTACGGAATTTCGACATGGATGCGTTTGTCAACACCGGCTGTCCACGGATTACGACTGATGATGGACCACGCTTTCATAAACCAATGTTAACTCCACAGGAATATCACATCGCGGTTGGCAACGAGCCGCTTGAAGCGTTAGAATTCGATACATTCCACGGGACTTGGTAACAAACTCAAAAAGCCCTGAACAGGTAGAGGACAGACACGCTAAATGCGTATTTTCGAGCGATTCCATATGCTCAATGTTTTTTTGTCTGTATAGTATCTACGTTGTATGATACAGAGTGACTGGGGGCGGTGGCTCGTTGATGAAATTGAGCAAGCATCACCGACCGGATTGAAGATATGGTATCTTGGGTGTAACGGATTTATACTGAAAGCCAGCGACGGAACAACGATTGCTATTGATCCGTACCTCGGTCTAGGCGACCCACCTCGGACCGTTCGGATGATACCAGTCCCATTTAACCCGACTGATATCACAACCCTTGATAGCATTTTGACGACTCACGAGCACACTGATCACACACACGGTCCAACACAAGGGCCAATGATGAACCAGACAGACGCACACTTGTTTGCCCCGCCTGCGTCAATGTCAAAAACCGTTTCACAAGAGTGGATTAATGAGTATGATCTCTCGGAGACTGACTTCATTGAAGTTGATGCTGGGCAGCAACACTCGGTGGGTAGCTTTGACATCTGTGTTGAGTCTGCTCATGACCCAGATGCCATTGATCCAGTCTCGTATGTAATCTCACACGGGGATTCAACGTTTTTCCATGCTGGTGACTCAAAGCCGTCACCAGAGTTTACCACCATAGGAAACCGATACGACATTGATCTGGGCGCAATCGCGTTCGGTTCTATTGGGTATATTCGTGATAAGGAAACTTGCGAGCCACAACGAACGAAATGGTATGCGACAGGTGATGAGCTGATTGAACTCGCAGAGTCACTACAACTGGACCGTGTTCTTCCCACACACTGGGATATGTGGAAGGGAGTCACGGCTGATCCTCATGCGCTTCATTCAAACGCTCGTAGCTACCGTTACCCGAAGGCAATTGAGATCGTGGAAATTGGCGACTCAGTGACGGTGTGAACTACCCTGCTTGATTGTACGGTGTTTGAGGACAGGAGTTTTTGCTCCTGATAATTCTACATGTGGGGTACCCACACAAAGCGCAGTCTTTATGAGCGCTGTCTTACCGATGCTCCTGAGATGTTCGAGAAAGAATATTCACCGTTATCGCAAGACTGAGGAGCCATTTGCCCTCTGTTGAACGTGGTCTACTGAGTGGGTTTCGCATTTCTGTCGGACTCAAACTTACAGGTGAAGACCAATAACAGTTGTATTGGCCTGTATCCTGCAGCAGGACAACGTGTAAACATGATGATGGCGTGTATCTCTTGCCCGACTGTAGCATCTTGTCAGCTGATCGAGCTGCGGTGCTTCCTAAGGGTGGATAGAAACAGGGACTCAGCGCCTTGCATTTGATTGAGCACCACGGGCCGCTATGCATATCAGCTTACTCGAAAAGATATGCCGAAGAACCAATCCGGTGGCAGTGAGGACAATTATCTCGGGGTCACTATGGCTATCTATGATTCGTTCTTTAGATTGGATGAAACAGCTTGAACTGTACCTGATCGGGTTTATTGGTTTATACCAGCAGGGTTCGAGTTGCCGCTTGGTTAGCTCATACCAGATTCAGTTATACTTGATGACGCCGCGGAGTGGATTTGATATAGCAACATATAATTCATGAACTGCTACGAGTGCATATCGCATAGATATGCTCTAAATATTTTTCCCGTACTTGGTTGCCCCAATTGTGTGTGTACGTATCGATAATGTCTCCGCCAACATCTCCTCGCAAGTATTTGACGACCCCACGATCTCCTGTCCGGTCGCGAAGGTAGGTTGTGAAGAAATGTCGAAAGTAGTGCGGTGTCACGTTCTCCGCTGCGTCACCACCCAACCGGTGCCATCCCCACTGCGCTGCATGAGATTCCACACGATGGTGCACCATATGAGGAGTCAAACGCTTCCCCCACTGATCGGCAGTGCTAACGAACAACGGCTCAGCATCAGAAACAGTGTCTGGGCGTATGAGTAGCCATCGAGACAAAGCCATCTCTGCTTCATCATCGAGTGGTATTACAGTTGGTCGGTTTCGCTTGTTCGATGCGGTTCGTATTTCTCCATTGTATTCTTGACCCGCTGTCGGCGCAGTATCAACATACATTGATCGACAACGACCATCGAGGGCAGCACGTGGCTGTATTGAGCGTGTATCGTGTGTCTCGGACGCACTGAGATTAATATCGCGCATATCTAAGTTACATAACTCACCGGAACGCATCCCGGACTTTAACAAGATTATGATGATTGCATGAGAGAGTGGGTGCTGTACTGAATGTACGAACTCCCGCATTGTGTCAATAGATGTTTCACGTCGAGAAGGGTTTGTCTCAATCTGCTCGTTCATCTCCTCAAGAACCAGTGTCATTGGATTACTGTCGAACAGACCAACGTGCGAGAGATAAGTATAAAATCGATGCACGTAAGATGCATACGTTGCGATTGTGCTCTCAGCACAATCTGATTGTCTGAGAGAGTGGACCCATGCCATGCAGTGGCGATGTGTTGCCTCTCTCACTGATGTTGGAGCAATTGTTGAGATCTCTTCGCTCCCGATGTACTGCTGAAATTGACGTAGGACGCGTTTATACGCCTCACACGTCCGCTGTTTTTTACCATGTAGTTGCATGTCGTCAAGAAAGTACCTAATCGGGTCTTCTGTGGGTGTATCCCCGAGGGGTTCAGTGCTCATTCGTCAGTGCGGGAAGCATCTTTGACCAGGCAGTAGCCACCATGCTGGCCGCTGTATCTGACCACATTATCTTTTTGTAGTCTCTCCAGTGCTTTTTCGAGTGGCTCTTCCAGTGATGAGACGACTCGTGTAGAGAGTTCGTCCCAGCCTAAATACGGATCTGTCGATAATAACTCTCGGATGTGCACGTGTAAATCAACGCCAACCTCTCTGTCTTGATTTGGCCTATTCGCTGATGATACTTGAGTATCCTCAAATGATTTCCGTCCAGCTTGAATCATATTCCGAACATACTCTGCCTGTGACATGCCCAACTCGTCAGCCTCACGGGCCCATATCTGTTTTTGATACGCTGGAACGTAGGTTGTAACTGACTTGTGTGTGGGTGAGTCTGATTCTGGTTGCACAAAGTGATATCAGCAGCTGAGTACATAAAACTGCGTTTACACAAGTAAAAAGACTTAGTTGTGAGGAAACAGTATAGTGGGTGGCTCATTATTTCGTCGTTCGAGTGCCTGAAACGGTGTCTGAGTGCATATTTGGTGAATATTGTGCACTGTGTACGTGCGCGTATCGTGCACAATGTACGTTATTAAATCACTCACTGCTGCAAAGAGTCGCATCTCCAAGTATCGAATGAGAGATTCTATGAT
>ERZ1034569.118-NODE-118-length-28941-cov-21.250017_pt1 | contig 28941 bp, 30 predicted proteins | sample MGYA00520706_ERZ1034569 | MGnify/ENA primary metagenome ERZ1034569 (study PRJEB33760, sample SAMEA4777722) | hypersaline lake metagenome | biome: hypersaline environment; feature: brines | place: Spain | collected 2014-08 | depth 0 m ...
CTGGATGCTCGGAGACAGCGCCTACGATATCCTCGACTGGCACGACCACCTGCTGGCCGCAGGGGTCGTGCCAATCGCTCCATACAATCCGCGAAACACTGACGACCCGAAAGACATCGAGTACAGGGTCGAAGACCGAATCGAGGAACACAGCGAGGACGTGCAGCTGAAACAATCCATCTTGGACGAGACGTACAACAACCGGACAGGAGTCGAACGAACCAACGACGCAGTCAAGGACTGCGGCCTCGGGCACGTCCGCGCCCGAGGCCGCGTCCACGCACGAACAGAAGTGTTCCTCGCGCTGTGTCTCCGGTTCGTCGTTGCAATCACCAACTACGAGCGAGGAAACAACCCGGGTTGTGAGAAGCTATGAGATGGATTCTATGACACGCTCTGTGACTTAATCCACGAAGCGAGATCCTCATCAATGGAAACCGAGAATCTTTGCACCAGTATTCACCATTTTGATGTAGTGTATGGAGCATCTAAAATCTCACGTTGGCAGGCATTTTCATCAGAATGCACCAATCTGGTGATTTTGTTTTCCGACCGGGTCCGGAAGATTCGGAAATTACCCCCGTTCGTTTATCAGATGTGCCGAAGAAGATAGAGCTATGATTACCGACGCACGAGTCTTTCAGGCTGAGTTCGTTCCCGGCGATGTGAAGCATCGACCGGCTGAAGTCAGTCATCTCTCCGATACGTTGCGACCTATTACGACAGGCGACCGGCCCGAACCGTCGTTTCTCTATGGCCCTTCCGGGGCAGGCAAAACTTGCATCGCTCGCCACACCATTGAACGGCTCCGTGAGACTGTCGTCTCCCTCGATCATCAGTACATCAACTGCTGGGAGGACCGCACCCGATTCAAACTCCTGTACCGATTGCTCGAAGGCATCGACCAGGCATTTGACATTCACCGTCAGTCGACCCCGAAAGACCAGATGCTCGCACGGCTCAAGCGCCACGACCAGCAGTACGTTGTCATCCTCGACGAGGTCGACCAACTCACCGAGAAGGACCTGCTGTACGACCTCTATCGGATGCCCAACCTGACGATGGTGCTCATCGCAAATCGTGAGGAAGACGTGTTCAGTACGCTCGACCAGCGACTCAGCAGCCGGTTGCACCACTGTGTCCGGATTCGGTTCGACCAGTACAGCCTCTCGGAACTGGTCACGATTCTCGAAGATCGCGTGCGGTGGGGCCTCGAATCGGATGCAATCGGGACTGAACAACTGCACCTGATTGCAGACGCTGCTGCGGGTGACGCTCGAGTCGCCATCGCTACCCTTCGAACCGCCGCACGCATTGCCCGCCAGAATGGTACCACCCGAATTACCGAGAGCGTCGTCGAACGTGCAGTTCCGGAAGCGAAATCGGAAGTCAGACAGAAAACGACCGACAAACTCACCGAGCATCAGCAGGTACTCCACAGTCTCATCACCGAGGCCGGCGAAATCGCGCCTGGGACCCTCTACGACCGGTACTGTGCAACTGTCGAGAACCCCAGAACGCGACGGACGATGCGGAACCATCTCGCCAAACTCGAGCAGTACAACCTCATCCTTGCGACTGGCAACACGAAAGCGCGGTCGTATCAGCCCCGTTCCTGAGAGTCGTGAGTACGGCCTCCATTCGGATGGTGTCTGGTGGTTTGTGGGACGTATTCCCTGAGGTATCAGCGCCGAAACTGGTACATCACGGCAGCCAGTTTCGGAAGACACACGCAGATATTGATACGGCTGTTCCACCATCTGAGAGTGTGAGTCAGTTAATGCCTCTCGCGTTCGACATCGAAACGAGCGGCCTTGGCGACAGCGCCGAGGTGACCGTCGCCGGGTTTGCACATAGTCTCGGTGAATCACTCATTTTGAATACAGCTGGACGCCCCGCCGACCGGAACGCGCTGGTCACAACTCTTGACCAAGCGTCCGCCGGGACCGTCCAGCTCGAGATCGTCGACGACGAGCAAGGGCTCCTCGAAGCTATCGCGACGTTCGCAACACATCAAATCGACGGTGATCGACACTACCTGACTGCGTACAATGGCGAGACTTGGAACGGCGGGTTCGATTTGCCGTTCTGTCGAACCCGATTCCTACGGCATAGTATGGACTGGCCATTCGGCGATGTCGCCTACGCCGATATGATGGCGATTACCGACCGCTTCGACACCAACGATCAGCGTGACCTTGTCGGGGTCTACGATGTCCTCGTCGGCGAGGAAACCTGCGACCCGTTTGAGGACAGTGGGCAGGCCGTCGATGCATTCGAGGCCGCCGACTGGCTCCCGTTGCTCAAGCACAACCTCGCCGACATTCAGCGCACACGGGAGTTGGCGGAGCTTGCAGGACGGTTCGTCCCGAAGTCAGATTTTTCGATGAAGAATCTTGAACCCCCGAGTCAGTAGATTGTGATTGACGGCACGACCACATCTGTCTACTCCCGAACCAACTTCAGCAGATTGGAGACAGAGTAGGCGACTGCGTCCGGAATTCCTACAATTTCAGACGTATTATTCACTATGTTGGTAGCTCTGCGTCCACTGGTCCGATATCTTCACGATGGCGGAAGAAGTCAGCTTCAAGTAACTCGTTCGCAAGGTGATGGCGGTGGCAGAAGTGATCCTGGTCATTCTCCGGCTTCGGGTACTTCTCGATACACATCAGCCCTCGATTCTTGACAATGGCAGCTCACCAATGACGCTATCCGCTGCTTCTTTCAGTCCGCTGCCGAAAGTACACCGTCTGGTTGAGGGAATTTTGAATACAGCATCTCAACCAGACAGCCTTCTCAATCAGAGGGACGTTTTAGCTCCGTATCTCATGTCGGTTGGGAAGTACCGCTTATCCAAGACTCCTGTATGACTGTGACTTCATTCAGTGAGATGTTCCAGCTGATGACCGAGGCTTACGCCCCAGTGAGATCGTAAAACGTGGAACAGCACGGCCGAGAAGCAGTTGTCCTGCTATGATGACCGAGGCTCACACCCCGGTGAGACGTCGCCGTATAGTCCTGCTCGGTCTGCCCGCTTGGCCTGTTATAACGACCGAGGCTTACGCCCCGGTGAGACGCCCCAGCCGGTCCCCGAGGGGGCGACATATCTCGGTCTGCTATGATGACCGAGGCTTACGCCCCGGTGAGACTGCCGCGGAGACCGTCCAAGACCAACTGGATGACTCCTGCTATGATGACCGAGGCTTACGCCCCGGTGAGACCAACCGACTGGCGCAGTTGCGAGAGGCACAGACCATCCTGCTATGATGACCGAGGCTTACGCCCCGGTGAGACGCGGCTGCGAAAGCGGGCAAAGCTATCGTCGGCCTCCTGCTATGATGACCGAGGCTTACGCCCCGGTGAGACGGTGCAGACCTCGGTGCGGCAGACCTCCGTGGGGCACCTGCTATGATGACCGAGGCTTACGCCTCGGTGAGACCTCATAGCTCCACCTCCTCGCGCGGGACCTCAACATCCTGCTATGATGACCGAGGCTTATGCCTCGGTAAGACCCCCGAGTGAAATAACGTTGCGCTCCGACTCGCGCCTGCTATGATGACCGAAGCTTACGCCCCGGTGAGACGAACGCGACCGTAACGACTACGACGGAGCCTTCGACCTGCTATGATGACCGAGGCTTACGCCCCGGTGAGGCGCGTTAGTGCTGGTGCCGGTCTTGGCACTGGCGGCCCTGCTATGATGACCGAGGCTTACGCCCCGGTGAGACTCGACGACCAGCCCGAACCGACGCAGGCGGTCGCACTCCTGCTATGATGACCGAGGCTTTACGCCCCGGTGAGACTCTTCATACGGGAAGTCTCGCAGGATCCCCGGATTCCTGCTATGATGACCGAGGCTTACGCCCCGGTGAGACCCAGCCGGACCAGCCATTCCATCAGGTCCTGTGGCTTCCTGCTATGATGACCGAGGCTTACGCCCCGGTGAGACGGCCTTCAAGACCCGAGCGCGGCCCGTGGCAGCAACCTGCTATGATGACCGAGGCTTACGCCCCGGTGAGACGGGGGGTGAAAATACATGCACACATATTATAATTGTTTCTGAGCAGGTCTCACAACGGGGGCCGTTCGTCGACCCCCCCTGTCCACGGCTTTTATATACGTTGTTGAATGTGAGGTCACCCCATCTGCAATCAGCCAACCGGAACTCCTCTTCCCAAGTTCCGATACCGATCATTTATTTCGATTTCTGCTCTGAGAACTTTATTCACGCCGTCGATTCTTTCGACAGTTGGACTTTGACTCAGAACAGCAGGATGAGTCAACAGCGTAGATATGACCGATGCCGAAATTGGACTCGTCCAGAGTGGATATTGAAACACCTGAGTGTTGTCAGAGAGTCGGACGAACCCGACTGTCGCACTATCGGTAGCCTTCGGCACAACGGTGTACAGCCGTGAGCCTTCGATTGCAAGTTGATTTGCGCCGTGCATTGTCCGTTTTGATACGTTCGTCGGGTCAAGACCTGTGTAGGCACCACGTCGTGCATCAGTCGGACTCCACCGCATGGTCCGACAGCGCGAAGCATCATCATCGAAATCCCACAACTCGAAAAGTGTCCGATGGAGTTTCTGTATGGTGGTTTCGGAGATGAGGCGCCGTTGGTTCTTGAGAAAGCCCAATGGACCGGAATATTCGGCGAGATTTAATCGTGTAAGGGCTGTTCCTTGCTCGCGAGTATTGAACTCAGCAGTGTCAGGATGCCCCTGAAATGCATCTGTCGCATACGATGCCAGCACCTGTTCAGTCTCGCTTCCGGTCTCTACCGACTCGAAGAGAGTTCGGAACTCCTGTGTCTCAAGATTACTGAGTTTGTCGACCGGGTCGGTGTCGCTGAGAGTGTATCTGAGCTCAGTTGTATCCTGATCCAGATACTGATATAGCAGGCGTACCAGTCGCTTTCGAGTGAGCGGACTCCCGGTCTCTAGCACCGGTGTCCAATTGCTTCCTTGATTCTGCCACGCAATCTGTGGTGACTCTACTGTGTCGAGTTTCTCAAGACTACGGACGACACCGATAGCCGCGAGAAATGCAAGCGGATCATTCGCCCGGAGGCCAGAAAGACAAAATTCGGTCTGTCCGGGGGGGTTATCTGGTGCAGAGGGAGCCTTTTCCGACTCTCCAGTCTCATCCGCTTGCTCGGCGTCAGTTGCGGTCTCATCGATGAAGTCGTCGATACTGGTCTGTGTCATGATTTAGCCTCCGAGACGCGTTGATCGGCAATCCGAACAAACGATTCGAGATATGCGAGTGTCCATGGCCCATATTCCTCAATCAGACTCCAGTACTGCTCTGGCCACCCCTTGCTGAGTTTGTAATGGTCATACTCGGTCTCCATATCAAACTCGTCTCCAAAGACCGTTCCCGAGGTTGTATCAGCAGATTGGTTCTCGGGGGGTGTCGGAAACAGTGGTCGTCCATAGCCATGATGAGACCCAATCAGATGACGAGTGAGTGTGGTATGAGACTCATCGCCTGTGAGCAACTGGCCAAACAGGTCCGCGGAGATTGCTTCGTGTCGTCGACCGGCTGGGTAGCCAGACAGTTTGCGTGCTCGTTGAGATGCTCTGCTGCTTGGGCGTACCCCAGACTTCGCTAACGGCTGTTCTGCCGAATACTCTCCCCCACCTAACCACAACTGGAACCGTTGCTCAAGTTTCCCCAAGTCATGATATTTTGATGCCTCTTGGACAGCTGTGGCAATTGACTCTGGGAGGGAAATCCGTGCAGTGTAATCGGACGCCTTCGTTTCGACGCGATGTAAATGTGGTTCAAGATATTGTGAGGCTTTTCCTGAACCTGCCGACTCAAGAGCGGACTCTGTAACGACTGGGTAGCGATCCCCCTCTGGTTGTCCTTTGTAGAGTGGATGGACTGCTGCATCGTAACTGTCCGCCAACTCTCTCAGGGCTGTTGTGTATTTCGGGTTGCCGAGTCGGGTATTGTCGGTGTCTGAGAGTGACTGTGCCAACTGTGTGAGAACGGCGGGAATGTTTTCGTCAGCTTCGGGAAGTCCTGGATCAAGAATCGACTCCTCAACTGTACTGAGGAGCGAGCGGTCAGTAGTAAGGTGACGGACCAACGCAGGAGTAAGCGCTACCGAGGGTGCAACCCCGTCCGTATCGACTGTCGTGTGGAAGGAGATATCATCGACAGGTGTCTGATTGGCTGCATCGAATGCATACATACCGTGACCACCATACGCTGACGGAAGAATCAGCGTATCGCCGGGCTGAATATCATCGACTGTCCCTACCTCAGAGTTATCAGCGCCACGCCACAACAGGATATGCATGGGGTCATGCATGTCGACAGTTGTGGACGTACCACCGCCTTCAGCATCAGGAATTGCGACCGTCGACTGCTCGGTGTCTGGTGTTGATAACCAGCGTTGAACAGCCCAAATCGGGAGATCGATTATTTCTGCGGGCAGGGGCGGACGATTTGACACAGCGTCGATGTACTCGCTTTCATATGCCGGATCAATCATATCTTGAGTGGAGACAGACGGCTCGGAGAGTGTACTCTGACCAGGAAGAAACAGATCACCACGCCAGACGAGCTGCACATTCTCAGAAAACGAGTCTGGTCCGTGAAGAAACAGCGAGAGATCCGGGTCAACCTGTCCACTGGGCCGAGGTGCTGTCTGGCAGAGCAGGTCAAGATACGGGGTTACAAGTGTCGGTGCGGATTTCTTCGGCGCACACATCGCTGCTCGGCGGGAACTCTGCCCTGCCGGGAGGTCAACGCCTGTCGCTCCTAAGTCAACAGCCTCGGTATCGGCTTCGTGCTCACGAAGCCAGTCGTAGGTCGGTTTGAGCGACCGCCCATACACCGGATGTTCTGGGGCCCCTTCGTATGCGCCGTCCCAGTATTTGTCTTTGTATTCGGCTTTGTTGATATCGTGGCTACTAAGATGACGCCCGAGACTGGAGAATCTGTCTCCACATTCAAGACACTCGACAGTCTCAACAAAGTCTTCCTCAACATAGTTCTCCTGTGCGACGACCCGAATTTGAGCATCACCTAATTCACCGAATCGGTCCACTCGCCCGAGGCGCTGCCTGAGCGAGTCAAGTGGAGCCAACTCGGTGACCAACGCGTCAAAGTCAAAGTCAGCCCCGACCTCAATTGTCTGAGTAGCAACCACGAAATGGGGGTGATCCGGTGTGTCTTCACGCACTCGTCTGGAGGCGATAGCTTCAACTTGCCCCTTCGTGCGGTTCTTCTCCCAGCCTCTCGCTCGCCCGACGAGTAACGATACCTGTTTGTCTCCCTCACAGTCGCCGGAGTGGTTGGTGAGTGTGTCATACACCTCGCGCGCCGTCTGAACAGTGTTGACCGTCACGCCGATAATACGCCGAGGGTCTGGGGAATCGAGGTCAACTAGTTGGTGGGCGCTGGAAACGAGTGCTTCGACATGTGAATCAGCAGTCGTCTCAACCAATTTTGTCGCCTTCGTACTTCGGAGGCGTGGGCCCAACTCCTTGTGGGCACGGTCCTCATCGCGGGTTTCGGGACTGCGCCATCCAGACTCCACTGGTGTCGCAGACATCGAAACTGTCTCGAAGGGCAACTCTATGAATTCCTCTGTGTGCAACTGTTTTGCTCGGTCTAGCGTATGTTTGAATGGCTGGGACAGGTGGACCTCATCAAGAATGTAGAGCGCATCCATGCCTGCTAATCCAGCGTGGACTGGTTTCATCGAGTCCGTGACCCCATAGCCTCGGAACAGGAGACGTGAGCCAATCTGATCAACAGTCGTCGCGTAGACGGCCGGTTGCGCCGGGTCTGCGAACCAGACATCGTCGTTGAATAACCCACCGCGAAGTCTGTCACAGACAAGGGGGACGTCTCCACCCAGTTGCTGCAACCGCTGTGCCACCTTCCGAGTCACCCCCCAGCTATCCGATTTACTCTCTAACGCCGTTGTGAGCGCATTGAGAAGTTCGTGGGTCCGCTGTGAGGCTTGATCAACTACAACACGTCGATCAATCGTATAGAAGATACGAGTCGGTGCAGACCGGTCCTGACGCGGTGCTTCAAGCGCCAGATGAAACACTGCAATATCGAGTGCAATCGTCTTGCCGGCACCAGTCGGCATCTGAATCTGGTCTGGCCACCCAGTGTCGCACACAGTCGCTGCAAGATTGGTTTGCCACGGGAATGGTTCGTACCCGTAGACTTCACGGATGAACTGCGGGAACTCGGCAGGCGAAAGGTCAGTCATTCTGTGACCCCCCCTTCCGTTTCAATGACCGCATCAGGCCAATGCCCAAATACCGCGCGCATCCAATTGTAATCGGGCCTTGAACGGGGTCATCAAATTGAAGAATAGTGTGACACCGTGGGCGGTCGGAGAACCGCGTATTCGATAATTGAATGTTTGATGCACGTGGAACACCAGTAACGGGAGATACACCGCTCTCAATTACGTGGACCTGTCTCGGGCGGGGGAGCCCGATGTGCTCACAGGCTGTCGCAATCATTTTATCACGCTCGTGATCCGAGTCTGGGTATCGGTCATAGACGTACGGCGTCGCTGAAATCCAGAGCGTTGATGAGCCAACGTATGGCTGTCGCTTGAGAGATTCTTTGGTTGGAGTGACGACTCGGCGGAGTGTGATTTCCCCCCGTGACCCAACACGCACTGGTCGTAATTCGTTGAGTGCCTCATATAGTGTCGCTTTTTTCCGAGACCCAATCTCGTCCGGAACCAATAGGCCAATACCAAGAATCGATCCATCGGCCCACGGATGAGCAATGTTGGAAAGTGGAACGAACGCGACGTGTGCCCGCTGAGCCGGGTCACCGTCAGCGGTATGACCAGAAATCCACGTCGGAATTGGGTCCTCAATAATCGCAAAGAGTGCGCGCCTCACGGCTGCAGTTACATCGAATGCCACCTCAAGTGGCGGTTTCGGCCCGTCGACAATTTTGAGTACAATCAGGTCTTCATTGGCTCCAAACTCGCTTCTAGACTCAGAGAGAGCGTCTTGCTGCAACTGTCCAGGCACATCGGATGTGTACCCAACGAAGCCTGCAGGCGGTGGCCGCTGTCCCTTTTCGTACGCTTGCTCCAGTTCCCGTAATCGACCTGGGCCCGGCACTCGGAGATCTTCCTCACTTGGTCGGTTGCTAGCTGGAATGAGAGTTGGTTTCGGTGGATTCTGCTCAATCCGCGCATGAACTAAGCTACTTGAATCTCCAAAATACGGAACAGAGGTCACCAGTCGTTCAAAACTGGCCGCTCGATTCTCCGGAATCTCGGTCTCCCAAATGAAATATACTGAGTCCGCGGGAAGTACCGTTGGGTACTTGCGAGGTTTGTTTGATGAGGCGCGATACTCAGGAACGAGTTCTCCTTCTCCGCCCTCACTGACAATATAGTCAGAATCATAATGTGGGACAAACACAGTTACGGTGTCCCGCTCGTGCGCCTCTGGGACAGACATCTTCGGTGCAGGCAGATTCTCGATCCATTCAAGCACCGCACGCTCTTCAGTTCCGAAATCATGCTCGTGATATGCAGCAACGAGAGCAGAAAAAAATCGTCCTGGATGTGGTGGCCACTCTCGGGTCCCATATCCGCTCGGAGAGTGTGCTGTGTACCGTCCTGTGAGAAAGTCGATTTCGATTCCAAACATTGGTGGACAGGGTCTTACTCTGAGACTTGGTTCCGACTCCGCGCAATTTCCTCAACGAGTGTCTCGGTCGGTGTCAGGTCAAGTGTGTCGAACCGCCAGTCAAGCCCATACTCTGCGGCCTCGGCATAAAGTTCATTGAACACAGTCACACAGTCGTCGGGTGAGAGGTCAAGCAACTCGGTGTCCCCGTTGCGTTTCACAAGTTCAAACGAGATGTCGGTTGCCGCGACTAGATTACAGCGCGAGCGAAGCGCATACCCCGAGGTGTACTGATGGGCGACAGCAACGAGCCCCAATGCAGCGAGCGCGGCTCGACCAGCACGCGTCCGCTCCGGGTGGCTTTCGCCACTGTCAGGGAACGCAAGCCGCCGAAGCCCGCTGAGAGAAATGACTGCGGTTAATTCGGCATACTCCATCGTGACGCCACCTGGGGTTTCATCACCAGTGGTGTCGTGAAGGAAGCTTGGTGTGACATTCCCGAGGTTTGCTTCGGATGGTTTCATTGCATCATCCGGGTCAATCGCTTCCTCTTCATTATGTGTCAACTGGCCCGATTCGGTTTCGTACAGAGTTGAGTCCGTTCCCGAAATATCGACAGGGGATATACGCCCCGTGGGGTCAACCCCCTTTTCAATGCCTACGCCGATTATTTCAGACGTGATTGCACGAGGGAACGTAGCCCCTCGCTGAACTTCTCGCTGACCAGTAGAGTCCCAAGCGCCGAATAATAGCGCAGTTGGACAGACAGTATATAATGGGCCTGCGTTGTCCATGGATGACCGTTCAAATATTTTACCAGTTGGTGTGTCTCGAAACGGAGTTCCCTCATGTGTGCTTTCACGGAAAATAGCATCTGCAATTCGATGTGGGGCATCCAAAGTTGTGATTTTTCCTATATCTTCAAAATCGTCTGTGAAGTCAGTTCGAATAATTGGAAGAGATATCTGGTCAGTTCGCCAGGCATTGAGCAGGGCGGTCTCCATACGGTTGGCTTGCGATTGCACCGAATCTAATAGAACACATTCTTTTACTGTTCCATCAGTAACTTTACGATGCTCAACAGCATAAACTGAGCTATCTCTTTCCCCAGCGTATGTCGGTGGAAAAACTTTGGTACCCACACCGCCTGCCGGTTGCATTTCTAACCTTGTCCGGATCGCCGCATCACTCTCCACTGCTTCTATAATTGTATCTCGCATGACTGTGTGTGTGTTACGATATTGTATAAACTTAGCGCTCAAGATGCTTTCGTCTATAAATTTATATCGCTTATTCTACAGTATCACACGTCTGGATAAGGAGGCCAATCAACACTCACAGATTGCGTGTTTCTGGCCTTTCATGCAATATCCCCCTCTCAAGACCCCGTTATCTCCCCAGTTTCTCCCCTGAACACCGGATTCAAGTGCATGATACTGCTGAGAAAGACGCAATGGGAACGGAGCAAAACAAAGTTGACTCGCTTGTTGAACGAAGGCATGAGCACTCGCCACCTGCAACAGTACGCCGGCCACTCACAGGTGTCACAGACTGAGCCCAAGCAGGCGACGAGAGCCGGCGTCTGTGTCCCGATACCGAATCCTCTCGGACACACAGCGATACGCTCAACACTCCCCCCCGTCGAAGGGGTTCGTACACGTGACATCGACTGGTGTACTGGTGCTCACCTTTGGACTGCTGACCGCCGGCGTCGTCGGGAGTATCGTGCCGGTGGTCCCCGGCGCGGCGCTGTCGCTCGTCGGCGTGCTGTTTCACTGGTGGGCCACCGGCTACGCGACCCCTGGAACGCTGGCGCTTGTGGCGTTTGTCGGACTCGCGCTGGTGGCGATGCTCGTCGACCTGTTCGGCGGTGCGGCCGCCGCCAGCCAGGGCGGCGCGAGCAAACTCACGGTCGGTGCTGCTATCATCGTCAGTCTCGCCCTCGCCGTATTCACCGGCCCGCTGGGGGTTCTCGTCGGCGTCCCGGCGACTGTCTTCGTGGTCGAACTCTACCGGAACGGCGACAGTGAACAGGCCCGCCGTGCCGCCGTCGTAACGACTGTCGGTATCTTCGCCTCGGCCGTCGTGCAGGCACTGCTCACGACGACGATTCTCCTCGGGTTCGCGGTTGTGGTCTTTCTGTAACCAAGCCCTTCCGCAGCCTCGCTCGACAGGGGGGAGACAGACGGGCGCGACTTCTCCACGCTTGCGGTGGGCCAGTCAGTCCGAGCACCACTCCCGACTCGGTCCGGTGCTCGCAGTCGACCTCAAGTACTGATTGACCGGCCAGACCCACGGCTCCTGGAGCGTCTGGCTCTCTCGGTTAGAGTACGAGGTCCTTCCCCGAATGGCGTCCATGTTTGAACGTGAAATCGTAATCCGACTGATGGGCGACTGTGGCCTCCACGTCCAGGAAGTCCTCAATGTCCAGCCGGCTCACATCTCCAGAATGACCGACGGCCAGCACTTCGTACTCAAAGATCATCGGTGGGAAAAATACCACCGGCGAGTATCAACACGGCAAGCACAGAGAAACCTGGCTCCCCCGCGATGTCGAAGCAATAATCAACCGCTATGTCCAGCAGCACGACATCGCCGATCACGACCCACTCGTTGACGCCTCCAAGCATACTGTCCAGTGCTGGGTCGAAGACGCGGCTGCTGCCGCCGCCGACAAAACCAGCGACGACCACTACCGACGCGTCTCCACCCACGACCTCCGGTGCTGCTGTGCCAACCATCTCCTCGTCGAAGAATCGGTCAGTCCCCGTATCGTCATGGCCCTCGGCGGCTGGAGCTCCTACAACGCAATCGAACCCTATCTCGCCGCCCCCACCGAGGACAACATCATCAGCTCAATGAGTTGCGTCGAGTTGTGAGAGCCTCATGGAATCAAACCGTGCGTGACCACGCCGACGACAGAGATGTGCAGAGTTGTTCGGCCATATGAACCGGAAGCTCTGTCCCACTCGTCCCGACGCAAACCTGCACAGCACTTGCCCACATCAACTGCCCTTTTTTCTCATAAACTCATTCTTTGTAGGTGGAACGAACCCTCTCAATAAGTCGGTACTGCTCAAGCAGATCAGTTATCGTTCGTCCGGCTTCTCCGAGACCACGGTCTGTGTTTTGTATGATCTGATTGGAATGGGCAACGTCGTTTCGCAGGTTTGTAATTGCGTTAAGCTGACTCTTCGCTTGATGCCTGGCATCAAATCCAACTGCTTGCGACGCAATCTCACTATCGCTGATAATCTCTACAAGTGTTGAAAATTGAGTATAGTGAATCGGGCCAAGCGCGACACCGGCTTCTTTCGCCTCGGAGAGTCGGTGATCAATGTTGTCTAATTTCTCTGGATGAATCGGCGCGGTATCGCGCCAATCTGGTACGTGTTCGGAAATTACCTTGCGGAGGGTCTGTTCAAGTCGTGAAACCTTGATGTAGAGATGTTGGTAAACAGGCTCAGTGTTAAGATCTGCACGAGTGAGGATGCCAGTCACACTGCTGCGGTCCGCGAGGTAATAGAACGGTCGGTTATACAGTGATTCAAGTACTGCATCAACTGGAGTATTATTTGCGATGATGACATCAACTGTTAGCGGCTCCATGATGTCCGTGACCGACTCATCTGACGGTGCATCCTCGGCAGCATCACGTGTCACATAGCCTACTGGGCGGTCGTCTTTGAGAACTGGTGCTGAGTCATAGCCGCGTTCAGCAAGCCAGTCTGCCGCTGTGTGTGCATCGTGAGCCGGGCATGCCTCCGGATTTGGCGTGGCTATATCAGCAGCGGTACAAGCACTGTTCATAATGTATTGAATACGCAAAGAAATATAATACTGGCGTAACACTTATTATCGTGAAAAATCAATTGACCATTGAAAATGCAGGGCAAACATCTCTATACCATCTATGAGAGTATTCCGTACGATGAAGTGTCTGACATTCTTTCAATTTCTTCACTCCCGAACAACGCAATTGTCCGTAATCGGGATGCTACTAAACTAATGGAAATGACTCCTGACGAGGCCATTGTAGCTGTCGCACCGGTGAGCTTAGCGACGAGTTGCCAGTTAAGCAAGGAGCCACTCACTGCTGTGAAACTTTCTCATATATCTGAAGTTGAGACAGACTCAGTGTCGCTCAGCGAGTTCAAAATATTAGTGCGAGGGGCCCCACAAGCCCGACTGAACCATTCTCTCGCAAAATACACCTGATATTTGGATGGCATTACTCCCCCCCCAGATTATACACATTACTCAGTCTCCACTTTCTCAAGTTTCACTGGTGGTCCCATGTAACCCATAGCCGCATCTTCAAGACCAGTAAAATATCCGATAGGTATTCCCTGCTCAACGTGCATATTACTGTGTGCATCGCTGTATGGAGATTCTGCTACCTCATTTATTCTCTCCCCTTCACTATACACGAGTCCAAAGTCAACGGTAGGTTTGTCTTCTCCTGAGGACTCGTTAATTGACAGCACTTGATCTATCTGGCAGATTCCGGTTTCGCTCCCATCATCAAAGAACAAATCGCCTGGAGAAACGTCGTCGTTATTGGAAACCTCGCCAACCGCTGTATAATGTGTCCCGTGTATCCAAATGTGTGTTTCTTGTGAAGTAACAATGACAATCTCAGCGTCCCTTTGTAATTTTTCGTGACCTGATGCTTCTTTTTCTCCATCAACAAGGATAGAGGGATTATACATATATGATGATGTCGTTGCAATAATAAAAAAGGTGCCGATTTATTCTGTGCGTGTTTATTCAGAACCACTAATAAAATTTGTGAGCAGCACTATCGCTATCGAACCGGGCCTCACCAGCGATGTCAGCGGCGTTACCCTGGGGGGTCAGCTGGTACGCCTGCCGGAGGAGCAGGTGGAACATGGTGCTGTGCCGAAATTGAGAGGGGACTCACCCCCTCAGTCGGTGAAGTCGGCCACAATCTCCGCGTCCTCCACGAGTTCCCCCGTCTCGATATCGACAGACCCCCGCTCGGTCTCCGTGACGACGTGCACCTCGTCGATCTCCGTGCCGTCGTCGGTCTCGTGGAGGTCCGACAGCGCCCGCTCGACCGACCGGCGACTCTTGCGGGTCATTCGTCGTACCCCGTCTCGACGACCGTCTCCTGAAGGATCATCAGCGGGTTCGTGCTGTCCTTGTCGAGTGGCCCCTCGGTCAGTTCCGCGTCGCCGTACCACCCGCCCGTGTCCGGGTCCTCGTGGACAAGCGTCCGGTCCCCGGATGGGTGTGTCTCTCCATCGTTGATGTCGTCGAGTTCGCGCTCAATCTCCTGCTTCGAGGGCCGGGTCATGCGTCGGCGTCTCCTCTGTCGTCGGCACGTCCGTACCCGAACCGCTCCGGCGGGGCCAGGATACCGTCCGGGCCGACCAACGCTCTGCCGTCTCCAGCGTCGTCGTCGGTGCTCTCGTCGATGTCGTCGAGTTCGCGCTCCAGGTCACGCCGGCTCTTGCGACCCATCTCAGTCACCTCCCGCGCCGGTCACGAGTCCACCGGCACTGTCGGCCTGTTGCTGTTGCTTCAACTGCTCGATCTCGTCGGCGAGTTCCTCGAGGTCCCGGTCGTTCGCTACCTGCCGACGGACGTTCACCGTGTAGGCGAGTGCCCGAATCCACTTGATTCGGACCTTCTCATTCTCGGCGTCGTACACGCGGCCGCTCTCAACTTTCCGCTGTGCTTCCTCAATCGCGGCATCCAGCGTGGCGAGCATATCGCCGTAATCGGTCGTGGCGACACTCGCGCCGTCGTCGTCTCCCGCGCCCGTGCTCGCGTCTCCGGTCATCGAGAGACACCCCCCGGGGGCAGCCGGCGGATCGCCACGGACAGCACGTCTCGCGGTGGTGTCCCGGCGACACCCCCGGCAGTTACCTCCGGTCTCTGAACGGTCATTACACGGGTCTAAGTCACGGCCTCTTACCGGTCCGGTGGTGGTATGCAGATTCTGCATACTGATCTGTCAGCCGCGAATCTGTGCCCTCACATTCAGTCGGCTTTCTGTTGAACTTTGGTCATATATTCTAAACCGTGCAACATACAGAGGGTGTATGCAGTGTTGCGGGCAGTCCCGCTGGATATGCTGGCAATAACGCGGGTGAACTAGCCGGTCTGTGACCAAGCGCTAACTCCCTCTCCCACTCTGTGATCGATCTCGAACTCACCAATCCCGAAAAACCAGAGCAACAGTCCCACCACTACAATCAGTAGCAGGCCCCAGAGCATGTCACGATTCGGAAGCTGTGAACGCCAGTCCATATTGACTATGTGTCCGCCCGTAATATAAAATACGCTGGGTGGTTCTCTGAGCGAGAAACTGGTCGCCGAGACTGACCACAGCCGTCGCTCCCGATATTCGGAGACGAGTTCAGCAACGCCCATTGACCCCACGTCTGGCAGATGCGCGAGATACGCGCATTCCATCTTGCACGCCATTTCTGTAAGGACTCGGCCCAATCTGCCTGTCACGGGACCGTTGGGCGTACAACTTACTGGTTGACAGACCAGTACGTCAGTCGGCGGGCTCCCACAACTGCCCTCAAGGGTCGGTCTCGTCGGGGCGGGCCGTCACGAGATTCTTGTCTTCCAGGTCCCTGAGTGCGTTAACCACAGCCCGCCGAGACTGTCCGGTTGCCAGCGCCAGCGTCTCGACAGTCGCGGGGGCGTGTTCCTCCAGCGCGAGATACACGAGTTTCGCCGTCGCCGGGCCGTCGCGGACAGCGGGCGGGAGGAGGTCGGGGGCGTTTGTACTCGACATAGGTTCAGTGACAGTCGCGCAGCTGTTGACCCGGGCGTACGACCCGGCGGGAGTCGGTGTCAACCAGCACCTTCCGGCGGGGGACCGTCCCCCCTTGTCTCCCGGTCGACGGCCCGAGTGGTCGACTCACCCCGTTGCTCCGGAACGCCGGCGGTGTCGGGTGTCGCGCCTGTGCCTGCTGCTGTCCGACAGCGGCGAGCGTGGCCGGTGTCGTGGCGTCAGTCGTCCGGTGGGCCCGCCTCGGCGGCCCGCGGTGCCGGCGGCGCCCCCGGTATCACCCCCGTTCTCCCCGGTGGGCCGTCTCTGCTGTCGTACTCACCCGGTGCTACCCGGACATTCCACGTATAGGGTATACTAAACGCGTCACGTCCGGGGCCGTCGGTGCTGCCGGCGCTGCTCGCGACAGCGTCGTCGCGATCGGGGAGTTCAACCTCACCGGCACTGGGCTGGGCGGCGGGGTCGTACACGTTCGCTCGTCCGGGCCCGGTGTCCTCACAGTCGAGGTACCCGGCCTCGTCGAGTTTACCTAGCACACACCGGACGTGCCGGCGAGACACGTCGACAACGTCGGCGACGGCGGCGGCGGTGAACAGTTCGCCGAGTTCGCGCCACCGCTAAGCGACCCGGCGGGCGGTGTCGCTCCAAGTGTCGACGACTTGCGCCTCACCGACGACGGGGAGGTCCTCTCGGAGGGCCGACGTCCTCGCGATGACTGTCGCGCCGCTGTCGCCGCGGGCGAACCGGAGTACCGCCTGCATGGTTTGATCGTCGCGCATATGCGTGAAGGACTCGTCGTCGGCGTGGCTCACGTACTTGAGGGCGCCGCCGCGGCCGGCGTCGCGGTCGGTGTCGACACTCTCGCCGGCGAGGGCGGCGAACTGTTCGACAGCGTAGGTCTACACTGCGATCATATCGGAGTCCGTCACACGCCCTAACTCCGTATCGGACGGACAACCCGGTAGCCGGTGGGGAATAGCGGATCGGGCAGTCGACAGTCAAACCTTATGTAATATTGCGGCTCTTGTACTGGTCCAACGATTACATAAGGTAAGGATTTCGTCTACGTCGTCTCGATATCCGGATTCTCAGCAGGTTTTCCGATATACTCACTCCGCAGGTTGCCGTCCGCGTAGTGATATCGGTAGAGGTACGGCCCGTGCAGTTCTCCGTCAGAGTCCATACAATGGCAACCAGAGTCTCCGCAGGTAACTTTTTCTTTGACAACTGTGCCTCTCCCGCCTGATTCGTCTACGGGTTCTGCGGTATCGGGCAGCTCCTCCGGTTCAACGGCCTGCTGGCGGTATTCAATCAGGGCCTCGGCAAACTCACAGATATCTCGCAGAGTCGCGTCGTCCTGTTTCGGGATCCCATCAGCAAGGTAGTTGGGCAGCGATTCGGGCGCACTCGGGCGGGATTCGTCGTCTGTCACCGTCTCACCTTATGTAATATTGAGGGGCCACAGGCACTTGTGTTTTTACATAAGGCGAGGACTCCCAACGACAGCCTGCGAGCGGTTTGTGCTTCGGACGCACGGCGGGCCGTGGTCAGATAATAAAGAGTGTCCACGCCTCGAGAACCGCCGGGTCCGTGTCTCCGACCCACTCATCGGCGACGAAACCTGCGACCCGTTCGAGGACAGCGTAGCAGCCCTCGACGCGTTCGAGGCCGGTGACTGTCTTTCGCTCTTGAAATACAATCTGGCCGATATCCAGCGAACACGGGGACTGGCGGCGCTGGCCGGGCGATGCGTCCCAAAATGAGATTTCGGGATGAAGAATCTCAATCCCCCCGTGGATCACGAGTGACAGTCTCATGTCGGACAGGTGAGAGTCAATAACTGTCTACATCGTCAGCGTTGGGGCGGAATACTCAGCATCACGCCACCTCAAGAGGAGAGAACCCACACAGACCGCTACGCAGCCGCTTCGTCGAGCGTCGACTGGTCGGGTGCTGGGTCTTTCCCAAGGTCAAGTTCAGGCTGACTCGACGGCAGTCGTTGCTCTTGATCGAGCAACACCCCGATGATGTCCGATACGACGGCCCTGCCACACCAGTCCCTCAGAGAGACAGCCATTTCGTGTCGGTATAACAGCTGTGTTGTGAACAGCGCGCGGCGTGGTCGGTCTGTTAATTGTTGATTCGAAAAGAATAGGTGGACAAGTATTAAGAGCCGTGAGTGAAAATGTGGTTATATGCACGGCTGAGGGAGCAGGGAACGCAGAAGAGACTGACTAGGCATCTTTCTCTTCTGTCCGCGACGGTAAAAACGTACCGGTGACGAGAGTCATCTCTGTTGCACCGGGACTGCTTGATCGTCTGCGGGCTGGTGCTGACGTCGTGCAAATGACAGCACTCGCAGAATGGACGACGCACGCACGGGCCGAACGCCCACCAGGGAGTCCGGCATTCGTCCACGACCACGGTCACCGGACGAGGACGACCTGCCACGACTCGAAGACGTGGGCCCACGGGCACGCGACTGGACGCCAGCGCTCCTCGAAGAGCTCCTGCCAGCGCTCGGTCGCGCTGTCACTAGCATCATCCTTGACAGCCCTGCCCTCGCATACGACCGCCGCGACCAGGGCCGGGTAGCACGGTATCTTCGCGATCGTGAAGTCTCTGCCTTCGGCGGCATCTACGCCGACTGTGCTGTTCACTACACGCTCTGGTACTCGCTTGGCGGACTCGACCGACTCGAGGGGAGTGCGGACTACCGCCAGAGTCACGCACAGTATCGCGACGAGGTTATCATCCCCACGCTCACGCAGTTTTGCACCGGGTCGGGAACCTACCACGACGATGGCGTTGACGCTCTGCGGAACGGGCCGCTTCGGCTCTTCGAACTCGCCGGTGAGACGCCTCGAGTGACAATCGAACTCGACGTCGAGGCCTGGCGCGATGTGGACCATCGGGACACCCGGGAGCGGTCGCTGGCCGTCCTCACCGCGCTGAGTACCGTCTGTCAGATCGAACTCGTCATCCCTCCGGGGCTGTACGCGTATCTCGACCGTCGACATCCAGCGTGGAGCGACGACCATCTCGACAGCCGCGACTATCTTAGGCAGGATTGCGACACGTCCCGGCAGACCCCAGCCACAGCTCCGGAGACTGTCGACCCGATGGAAGCGTGGGAGGCGCTTGCGGAGTATCGCTCCGGGAGCGGGCGGCTCCGGCTCTTGGCACATCTCCCGGAAAACGAGACGCGTCAGGAACGTGACCTTGCCCGCGATGTCGACGTGCATCTCGAGGAGAGCACCGTCACCGCCTACGCTGCCGAGCTCGAAAAGCAGGGCCTCGTCACGGTCGACAGACGTGGTCGATACAATGCACTCGGTCTCACACCGCTCGGACGCGTCGCACAGGGGCTCATCTCGGCCGACTATCGCATTCTTCATCCCCACCAATCCAATCTGGAGTTGGACCTTACGGCCACCCCTCAGGCCGACACAAGTACAGTGTGTCCGCCGCCGACAGCGAAGAGAAGGGGAGAGGAGACCCCAACTGCCGAGGAATGGCTGGCCGACACGGGGGATCCCACGGAGAACGGCTACGTCCAGTGGCTGGGCGACAGCGACGCGACCGCTCGCCGACTCCGTCCCCTCGACTTGCATCGGCGTCTGACCACTGTCTCCCGTGTTGACGGTATCAACCTCGTCGATGACCCGATCGCACACTTGGACGACGGTCGCGTCTCGTATCTCTCTTTCTTCGACGAAGAGGCAGCGGTTACCGTCGAGTGGGGGAGAAGCCTCCCCACATTGGTACGCCTCGCGACTACCTTATTCTCCAAACGCGCGTTCTCGAAGATTCTTACGCCATCCCGTCTCGGTGATGACTTCGAAAACGTATTCGACGGCAATCTCGACCGCGTTCTCGGGGACCTCCAGCAGCGAACCCAGATTGGCTGGTTTGGCGAGGACGAACTGCGCGACTACGACCAGTTCCGCCGCCGTTTTCTGGACGTTCGTCGGGACCTGCTCAAGCGTCTTGGCAACCTCGTGGGCTCCGAGGACACCAATGCTCGTCAAGCACTGTACGAGGACGCCCACGGCTTCCTCACGACCGCGACGCACCTGTATCGGGCAGTTGGAATCGATGTCACCCTCACCGTCCGCTTTCCCGATACAGCAACGCTGCTTCGGAGGGATGACATCCGCCGTGACCTTCTCAAGTTCGTCGCGCACACGGTTCCGAAGCACGCGGCCTACAGCACACACTCGTACTACCGCCACGCCTTCGAGACCCGTGCGGACAAGGTTCAGTTTGCGATGCCGCCGGAACTCGACACAGCCGACGAGATCAGTGCCACAGCAACCGCGTCGTGGGTGTTTACTGGCCCGACGATCACTGCCGTCAAAGACGATATCGTCGCAGCTCTCGCCTCCCGCTGTGAGGACGACCAGTTCGAAAACCGGTCCCACGAGCCGATTCCGTGGGACCTACCGGTGGCGAGCTGCAATATGTACGCCGGTATCCGCCACGTCGTCGAGCAGTTTGCAGGGCAGAAGGGGTTCACCACCGCCAGAGGGAGCCGCGACCTTCGGCAGGTAATTCGCATCCTGATGGCCGTCACCGGTGAGAGCGTGTTACGGGGCTCACCGTACGCTGTCGCGGAAGCGATGCAGTACCTCGCCCAGCCACTGGACCCCGGCCAGTCTATCCGTGCCACCGACATCGAGTATGCTCTGGGTCAACTCCCTGCTAATCGACTCTTCCCCAACCTGCCCCCGTCCGTCGGGAAGATTGCGAGGGTGCTGCTTGCAGCAGACACACCGCTGGGGCGGAGCGAGATTATCGACCGGGCTGGCATCTCCGGCAGTACGTACGACCGCCGCATCTCCGCGCTCAACGACTTCGATTTTGTCGAGCGCAACACCGACAGGAAGTGGGACATCCAACTGTCGCCGTGGTTTGTCCAGGAGGGCAGTCGGTCGCACCCTGATCTCGAGACCATCTCGCAGGGTGGGCTGAAAGCCATCCTGCGGGACGTGTTCGATCCCACGGAACTGACCGAGGAGGTGTCGACGGCACTCGGGAGTTTAGATCAAGCGACACTGTGTGAGCAGTTCCACTGGCTCCGTGGGTGGTGGGACGTGCTGGAGACGCTGACGACGAATCTTGCTGTCTGCGCCGAGAGAGGCCTACTCGGCGACACACCCGCGTGTGTCCAACTGGGCGAACCGCCTCCGGACTCCACGTCAGAACAGATGCGTCTCCAGACGGCCAGTTCCTCGGGCTACGGGTAGTGTCCTCTTGAGTACCGACTCAAGAATAGGGAACCGTTTCGCCACCGCCGACAGTCACGATAGGCGGTGTCCCTGTGAGAAGCACCAGTCCCACGCTGTCAACTCTGGCTCTGTGACGTTCGTACTTGCCGAGGTCACAGAGACGGACAGAAGCATTTCTGGAATGGCCGTCTTACCAAACAATCTTGTGCGTCTCGCTCAGATTGTTAGGTAAGATGCCGGAGCCGCCTACGCCAGCCGAACTGATCCCGACATATATCGTCGACGGTCTGGACCGTCAGGACCGGGAGACTCTCGCAGCAGTCGAGCAATACGCACGCGATCGTCGCGAGTATCTGAGAGCAGTTGAACAGCAGGATATTGACGAGGAGGAACTGACCGAAGAACCTGAAGAACTCGTCGACATCGAAGATAGTAGCAGCGGGACTGTTGTGATCAAGAAGGTCCCCTGTGGGAAAGACTGCGCTGGCTGCCCACACGGGCCGTACAAGTACATCGTCTCTCGGGAAGGCGACAGCCTGAACTGGCGTTACGAGGGACCGGTCAATCAGTAGTTCTCACCTAACAATCTGACCTGTCGTCGAAAGCGTTAGGTAAGAGCGGACTCGCAATACAGCGGTTGTGTTCACAGTTTGACGTAGTGTTCGATATTGAGTCAACGGAGCCTGTCAGAGAACTGTTTCCAAGGACTCTCTGGCAGTCAGTACAGGGCAAGTAGTGACCGGTGACGTGTCTATCTTGCCAGCTATTCGTCAGAGGTGACGTGCAAGACGGAAGGCGCATATCGGTCGTCGTGGAGTGTCGGAATCAGTGTTGTTCGAATCGGTTGACACAGGTGAGGGGGTATCCAGTGGATCCTTACCCCCAATCGTGGGAATTTAATACCTTCTGTGTATCATTTCTACCGTGCTCAAATTCGTTTCTCTGCTTGGGTTAGACGCAAACGATCTGTGGGCACTGGGCAGTGGGTTGATCGCCTTTGGCGGTGCCCTAACAGTCGTTCTGGGCCTCCTACGAGACGAACTGGTCGTGGTTACAGCTGGCTCGGCAGCAGTGATAACATCGGCGTCGGTGCTCCTACTTCTCGTTGCGACCGACAGTATATCAAGCAATGACGCCGGTCGCTCGTAATTATATCGAAGCGACAGACGCACGCCTACTGACCGGCTGATTCATTCGAATTGGTGTGAAACCAACGATGGCCGACTGCTGAACTCACGCTCTGTATCTTGCACGCTAACCAATGGCAATATCACCAATCCGACGGTTACCTCACTGAGTTCGATAGGAACCTCATACACCTGCCCGTCCACAACCCCCCAGGCTTTCATTTGAAACTCCCCTCGGGAAACTCTGAGACCTGGATCGGGTGCTGTGTTGAATAGACAGACAGCGTTGAGATTGACCGTCAAAATCAGTATGGATGAAGCCGAGGAGGCTGAATACGGTGGAAGTCGATTTCCTCGACTTCGTTGAGACGTTCAAACGCCTAGCCAAACAAGCGTTGGGGGAGCACGCGGGCGAGCCCGCCAGCGGCGGGTTCGTCCGGCGGAACGCGGACGACCTGCACACCGTCGCCGCTGACAACGGCTTTCAGGACTGGCACACCGAGTACGAGTTCTATTCACTCGGCGTTGAGCCATTGATTCACTACCGTGGCTCGTCAATCAATGCCATCAGCAGCAACGCACTTATTCGGGAACGTGGCTACACACAGCGCTGGATGGCAGAAACGTCCTATTCGTCGGTGAAGCGCTCGCTCGGCGACGCCGTGCGAGCGCAGGCTTGGTATCGAGAGTTCCGCGAGATTGGTCTCATGTTTGCCATCTCGAACATCGAACAACTCTGTGATCCACTCTGACCACCGCGCAGTACCCCTATTCATACTGTCGGACAAAAATCCATGCGGATTTTTGCCCGCCAGTATCGAACCAAGATACCGATGTGTCCGGGCCACTCGTCACCGGACTGTCGTCCGGTTCCTCGTGGCCCTCTGCCGCAGTTATGTACCAGTCTCTGTGTTCACGTACTTCTGTCCGGCAGTATCAATACAGCACATCCCTCCGCTCACCTGTGTGTGCGGTCCCACTGTCAAGATTCGTCGAGCGGTGAAAGCCTACGACGAATTCGTCCCGTCAGTCTTCCCTCGTCGCTTCAACAGGTAGCCCGCACCGCCCAGGCCAGCCAGCACCACGATGGGGCCGAAGCCAGGGCCGGACCCGTCACCACCGTCGTCGGTGGCATTGTCGTCGCCTGCGTCGCCACCGTCTCCGCCTGTGGTTCCGTCGTCGCCACCGTCTCCGCCCGAGGTTCCGTCGTCACCACCGTCTCCGCCTGTGGTTCCGTCGTCGCCACCGTCACCAGCATCCATCGACAGGGTGAGAGTGCCGCTCACCGCGTCGGTGCTGCCCGACATCGTCACGTTGTAGCTCCCGGGCACCAGACTGCTGGTGGCGTTCTCGAAGGTGACCGTCACCGTCTGGTTGGTTCCGAGGGAGACATTCTTCGACAGCGTCTCGTCGCCGACAGTCAGTTCCACCGGCACGTCACCGCTCGCGCCACCGGAGTGGGTTATTTGTGCGGTCACGTCGTAGCTTCCCACGACGGCCGTCGCGTTAGCACCCTGGCCCGCGATGCGCAGGGTCGATACCGTCACGTCCGGGGGACCCACCGGGACAATCGAGATGGGCTCGCTGTAGACTGCTTCGACGAGGGGGTCCCCGGGCGCGTCGGGGCCGAGGTTCTGTCCCCTTCGGTAGCCGGTCCGCACGTCGTTACCGGGTGCGAGACCCGCGTCGAGCACGGCGTTGAACTCGGCAAACGTGAGAGCGGCGCTGGTGACTGTCTCGTTCTCGCCGGGTGCGAGCCGAACTGTGGTGCGGTTGAGCGGGACCGCTCCGGTGTCGGATGCCGTGTCGTTCAGATTCGTCACCTGCAGGAGTTCCCCCTCGTACGGTACCGTCCCGTTGTTTCTGAGGGTGACCTCCGTGGTGAACTCCTGCTCGAGGGTGAGTTCGTCAGGCTGTGTTAGCTCGACCAGTTCGATATCCGGCGACCCGGCCTGAATCTCGGCGGTCTGGCTGTCGTTTGCCGTCTGGATACCGTGCTCGAAGACGCCGCCATCGCCGGGCAGCGAAACGTCGGTGAACTCGACGGTGGTTTCGTTGCCAGGGTCGAGTTCCAGACCTGGGACTGTTGTGACGACGGAACCGTCGACGACGAACTCGACGGTCTGCGTGCCGGACTCGTTACCGACGTTCGTCACAGTCGCGCTGACGTTGAGCGTTGCGCCGGCATCTGTCTCGGCGGGTGCGGTGAGTCCGGTCACGTCAAAAAAGGCCCCGGAGATATCCGGGGGTTTCGCGAACTCGACACCGTTTGCGAGTATCTGAGTTGCTTCCGGGGTGTACTCCTCGGGTCCAACGGATTGTGTGACACCGAGGCTGGACAGCAACACAGACTCGGAGTCGGGGTCGACTGCGACGGCAGGACCGCCAACGGTGCCCGCCTGTACTGCCGCGAGTGTCTCGCCGGAGGCACCACTGAACCACGAGACATCGGGGCTGAAGCTATCGTGAATCTCGACAGTATCGCCGGGACCACCGATACCGTCGAAGATGGGGTGGTCCTGCTGGATGGTGTACTCGACAGGGGACGAACCCTGGAAGCTCTGGAAGGTCTCCGCCGGGTCGCCGATGGCACTCGACCGGGTGGGGATGGCCCCACTACCGATACCTCGCTGGTCGAGGTACACTGCACCGGTCGTGGCATCTGGCTCGACCCTGTCGATGAATTGTGCGGCGTCGTTGAACAGGAAGATATCTGTGTTGTCGATGGTGGTGTCTGTCACATTGTTGGCATTGACGATCTGTGTGTCGAAGGTGTCGGGCAGAGTACCGGCGAGGAGTAACTCGATGTCATCGCCGAACGTGTTGCGGAAACCGGACTCGACGATAGTGACCGTCGTGAGGTCACCGACCAGAATCTCGGCGGTCTGGCTGTTGTTGTCGGTGGCCACCCCGTGCTCGTAGGCACCGATCTGTCCGGGCAAGACGATTCCGTCGAACTCAACTGTCGTCTGCTCGCTCGCATCCAGTGTGACCGTCGTGGTTGCGACCACGCTCCCGTCGAAGACAGCCTCGACGGTCTGCGTGCCCGTCTGATTGCCGAGGTTGGCGACCGTCGCGGTGACGTTCATCTGCTCGCCGGTGCTGGCCTCGGCGGGTGCCGAGAGGTTGCTCACCTGGAGGAACGGCTCCTCAAGGTCGTCGGGTTCGGCGAACGCGACGGCGTTTGCCAGGATCTGACTCGCCTCTGCCGTGAAGTCGTCGGGCGTTCTCAGGACGCTCGTTGCAATCGTCGAGAGCAACACTGCACCCGAGTCGGGGTCGACAGTGACACTCGGACCGAAGTTGTCGTCGGTCGTGTTCTGGTTGTCGACCGTCGCGAGTGTCTCGCCGCTCGCGTTCTCGAACCAGACGAAGCCGGCGTTGCCACCGGAGTGAATCGGCACGACGTCACCTGCGCTCCCGACACCGTCGAAGATGGGATGATCCTGCTCGATGGTGAACGCCACCGGCGGGGGACCGAGTACACCAGACTCTACGGCCTCGGGGTCGTTCAGCACGGCCGCGCGACCCGTGATTGCGTTACTGCTGGCCGACTGCTCCAGGTAGACCGCGTTCGTCAGCGGGTCGTCCTCGACTGCCGGAACGATATCCGACGCGGCATCGCCGAGGTCGTGGAAGACGAACACGTCGGTTTTCTCGACGACAGAGCTGTTGACCCTGCCCGCGTCCACCACTGTCGGTACCCCGTATCGCGGCGGGAGCGACTCCCGAAGCAGTTCCGCGGTCAGTTCACCCTCTGTGTCCCTGTTCTGTGTGACTGTCACGTTCTGGAACGTCAGACCGACAGCAATCGGCATCTCCGCGCTGTCGTCACGGGTGGACACACCGTACTCGAAGTACGCCTCGGTGTCCGGCAGCGGGATATCAGAGAACGTGACCGTCGTGTTGTCGACGCCGTTTGCGAGCGTGAACGCATCGAGTGTCACGCTCTCGTTTGCGACGACACCCCCGTCGAAGGCGAACTCGACGGTCTGGGTGTCGCCCAGTTCGCCGATGCTCTCGACGGTTGCGGTCACGTCGATGCGCTGGCCGGGGTCGGCCGTCGGTGGCGCATCCAGACCCGTGATGTCGAACCGCGTCCCGCCGGCCTGCAGGGCGAGTTCGGTCGTGACGCTGTCCTCAACACTCTCCAGTCGCAACCCAGTGACGGTTTCCTCGAGTTGCCCGACGCGGATTTCGTACGTGGCCACATCGCCGACGCTGTACCGATTCCTCGTACCGGAAACCGACACTGAGACCAGTCGGGTCTCACCCGGTTCGACGTTGAGTTCCGTGGTCTCGCCAAACGGGTCTATCACGTACCCGTGGGAGTCGGGGGTCTGCTGGCCGACGTTCGTAATCTCGAACGAGATGGGAACCGAGGTCCCGGCAGTTGTCTCTGCGGGCGTGGAGAGGTTGCTGACCTCGTACTCCGGCGGAGCGGGTGTCTCGGTCAGTTCGGTCGGGCCGGTCTCGACGACGACCGAGTCGCCAACACCCTCGAACGTGTGCCTGATACCGAGCACGTCGCCCTCGGTGTAGCTCCCGCCGGACGCCAGGTCGACACCCAGCGCGACCTGGCCGTCGACCGTCTCGTCGAGCGCGACGGACTCACCCAGCGGCAGTTCGTCACCGTCGAGTGTCACCGTCACGTCCTCGGGTGCCACGGTACTCTCCGCGGTCAGGTCGACCGTCAGGGCCTCCAGATTGGCGACGTCGACACTCACGTCCAGACTCCCGCCGAACGCGACAGCAGCCGGTTGCCCGTCGAGCACGTCGACACTCACTGTGCTGGCGTTCCGGAAGTTCACCGGGTCGGTGCCGTCCGCGACGAGTCGGGTCCGGGACTCGACGCCGAACCCGCGCAGGGTCACGTTGGCCGGATCGCTCGTCGTGTGGAGCGTGTAACTGCCACTCTGGTCGGTGCTGGTCAGGGCACCGGCCTCGCTCGTAACGACTGCGCCGACGACCGGGTCGCCGTCGCTGTCGGTCACCTCACCCTCGACGGTGAGGCTGCCGTCGACGATGGCGTCGGTGGCGGCGGTCACGTTGATGATACCGGTGCCGTAGCGGATATCGCGGCCGTAGCGCGACGGAAACTCGGTGTCGGGTTTCTCTGCCGTCTCCGCGAGTGCGTTCCGTATCAGCGGTGCGGGCGTCTCCCCGTCGGTCGCAGACTGGATGAGCGCGACTGCACCCGCAACGTGGGGTGCAGCCATCGAGGTGCCTCCCCCGAACGAGTACGTGGCTGCCGGGTCGCCGATGTCACCGCCAAGCGGACCCGAACTCAGCACGCCAATACCGGGTGCACTCACGTCGGGCTTGACGTACTGTCGCGGGTAGAACTCGGGGTACTCGGCGGCCCCGCCGGCAGAGGTGTTGTAGTCGACGCTGAACCGGTCGATGACGGCCCCACTCGAGAGGTCAGCGATGTCGCGGGCCTCGTTCGAGGCACCGACCGAGAGCACGCTGAACTCTGCACCCGGCGTCCGCACCGGACCGCCGGCGTCACCGGCGCCCTCGTTGCTGGTCGTACCGATAACAACAGTTCCGGCGGCGAGTGCGGTCTGTGCCTGCTGTCCCATCAGCAGTTCCAGCACCGAGTCCCCGGGGCTCTCTATCGGTAATCCGAGGCTCATACTCGCCACGTCCGAGTCCTGCTCGACTGCGAACTCGACCGACGCGAGGAGGTCCTCCACGGCGATGCTCTTTCTCTCGCCGACTTTTATATTGATCAGCGACGCGTTCGGTGCGACACCGTACCGGGGCACGTCACCGGCGGGGTTGGCCGCACCCGTCGCGGTTCCTGCGACGTGCTCACCGTGGGCCAGTTCGGTCGGCTGTCCAAGCGTTCCGGTGGTCACGCTGCCGTTCTCGGCGACGGCCTTTATCGCGAACTTGAGGTCGGGGTGACCTGCCTCGGGGTCGCTGATACCGTTGTCGATTATCGTGACGGTCGTGCCTTCGCCCGAGGCGCTATACTTGTCCTCGAACCCGGGCACGTCGATCTGCCGGAGTCCGTAGGTGAAATTCTGTGTCTGGTCGGCGCTCACGTTCGACTCTGTCTGAGCCTGGACCGACGACGGGCGAGTCATCTCGGTGTTCGGGGCGACCCTGGTGACGCCGTCGATTGCGGCGAGGTCGGCCAGGTCGGCAGTCTCG
>ERZ1034569.119-NODE-119-length-28842-cov-14.984542_pt1 | contig 28842 bp, 30 predicted proteins | sample MGYA00520706_ERZ1034569 | MGnify/ENA primary metagenome ERZ1034569 (study PRJEB33760, sample SAMEA4777722) | hypersaline lake metagenome | biome: hypersaline environment; feature: brines | place: Spain | collected 2014-08 | depth 0 m ...
CGTCCATGTGTCTGACCTCGCTTTCGGCGAAGGTCATCCCGACGTTCCCGACCTCGGCTTTTGGCATCCCCTCGTAGATATCTGCCCAGAACGTCTTGACCTGGACCTCGATCTGTGCGATGGCCAGCATCGTCCGTTTGATGACGGTCTTCTCGGCGGGGGTCGTGTTGACCTTGAAGTCCTGAACGTCCCCCGAAAAGTTGAATTCCGTGTGGACCCAGTAGCTGTTCCGGATTGCGTCCTTGTATTCGAGGAAGTCGCCGTACTCGTACGGCTTGAGCCGCGTCCGCTCCGAGAAGATGTCACTCTCCGTTGCTCCATCCGTGGCTCTGTCGTCAGTCATCGACACGCCTCCCAGAGGGGTCGTCCTCTGTCTTCGTCGGTCGTCTGTTCTGTGTGTTCGACTGCACCGGGTTGGTCGCTGTCCGTCTGGGCGTGAGTCGTGCCCGCCCAGTCGAGAGCCGACCGGACGTGCGTTCGGTCTGTGTGTGTCTGTGTCATCGTGTTTGTGGCTTCCTAATCGTCGACTTCTGCGTCTAACACTGCATCGAGCTCCTTCAGGAACTCCTGCGGTTCAGAGAAGGCCTTGTAGACGGAGACGAACCGAATGTAGGCCACCTTGTCGAGCCTGCGGAGGTTCTCGGAGACGAGCTCGCCGACGAGACTCGAAGCGACGATACGTCCCTCTCGATCCTGCAGTTCCTCTTCGATCTCGTCGACGAGGGCGGTCACTGTTGTCTCGGTCACGTCTCGTTTCTCGACGGCTCGGTCGATCCCCGCGCGGAGTTTTTGCCGGTCGAACGATTCGAGGGTCCCGTCGCGTTTTTTCACTTGGAGGGACTCCCACCCCGGACGTTCGTAGGTCGTAAACCGGAACGAACAACGCTGACACTCGCGGCGTCGTCGAACAGAGGTCCCGTCGCCACTGGTCCCCGTGTCGATGACGCGCGTCCGTCCGTTCCCGCAGTCCGGGCAGTCCATAGTTGTCACTACTCAACACTCCAGGGTATTAACCCCCCACATGTGGCGCCTGTCGATCTCGACCACAACACCTGGTGGTTGGGGCCGTCGGATAAAGCTTTCCCAGTCGATTTGATGTAGTACAAGCGAGCTTGATTGACGGGTGTGGGTCGCACGCGCCGAGCGATCCACTCCCGGCTACCACGACACGGGGTTCGATATAGCGCTCGGAGGTTGAAGATATAGACCGCCGGCACCACGAGGCTTATTCCTCGGCGGTCGGAGACGGAGGTATGGCGACACGACTCCCGGACTCGGCGTTCGACGACCGGACACAGACGGTCTGCGACCGACTGGCAGAGACGGACGCAGACGCCGGGGTGTGGTTCGGCGCGACCAGCATCGAGTATCTGACAGGCTTCCACCACATCCAGACGGAACGGCCGGTGGCGCTCGCGGTCACGGAAGACCGGGTCGAGATCGTCGTCCCACGCCTGGAGGTGGAACGCGTCGAGCCGAACCCGCGGATTGACGCGGTTCACTCCTACTTCGACTACCCTGGCGGCGCGCCGTTGGAGACCGTCGCCGAGATGCTCGCGGGGCTGGGTGTCGACCGCGTCGCCGCAGACGCCGACGGCGCGCCCGGAGTGATGGGGTACGAGGGGCCGGCGCTGTCGGATTTCGTCGATGTCGACACCCAGTCGTGGGTCGACCGCTTGCGGTGGGAAAAGACGGACGCGGAGGTCGATCTGATCCGGGAGTCCGCGAAGTGGGCGACGCTCGGTCACCGGTATCTGGCGGACTACACGGAGCCGGGCGCACACCCGGCGACGGTGAGCCAGCGCGCCTCGACGGACGCCTCGCGGGCGATGTTAGACACGCTGGGCGACCGGTACAGCGTCCGGGTGCGGGGTGACGGCCCGGTCAACGCGGGGTACATCTCTGGCCACGAAACCGCGCTCCCGCACGGCCACACCCCGAACGAACGGCTCTCGGAGGGTGACGTGTTGGTGACGGGCGCGTCCGCGGATGTCGACGGCTACTACTCCGAGTTGGAACGGACGATGTTCGTCGGCGAACCCAGCGAGGAGCAGGCCCACTACTTCGAGCTGATGTTGGAAGCGCAGACTATCGCCATCGACGCGCTCGGCCCGGAGGTGCCAGTCGCACACGTCGATCAGGTGGTGTTCGACTACTTCGAGGAACAGGGTGTCGCCGATCTCGCACAACACCACACTGGCCACAACATCGGGATGGGTGGCCACGAGCCGCCGTACATCGACCGCGGGTGGGGGAGCTACGACCACGTCGATGACGGCGACGAGCTGATGCGGCCCGGCCACGTCTACACCATCGAACCCGGGCTGTACACTGAGGAGTTCGGCTACCGCCACTCTGACACGGTGGCGATCACGGACAGTGGGACGGAGACGCTCACCAGCTTCCCGCGGGATCTGGAGTCGAACACGATCCGACACTGACCGCGAGTCGAATCGGCAAAGTCCACGGACGTATGCAGTCGGTGACGTGACAGCCACCTCCTTCGAACTGTTTGGGACACTCGTGGACGCCGACCTACCGGACGACCCTGCCGTCGCCGTCGGTCGAGAGTTGATAGACCGTGGTGTCGACCTCCCGTCAGATTGGGAGACTGCCTACGACGAGACCCACATCGACCCACCGGCAGGCGCGGTCGTTCCGTTGCCGGCCCACGTCAGCGCCGCCCTCGCCTCCCGAGGTGTCGACGCGCCGGACAACGCCCCCCGACGGGCAGTCGTCGCGGCGTTCGACCCCGAGGTCCAGACTCGTGAGGGCGCGCAGGCGGCGGTCGCGGCCGCCGCCGACCGTGGTCCGGTAGCGGTACTCGCAGATGCGCCAGCGCCGGAGTTGGCCCGCCGGACGCTCATTCGGTCAGAAATCGACCGGTCGCTCGTCGACACGACTGTCTCCGCCGCTGCCTGCGGCTGGGCACTGTCTCACGGAGCCCACGAGACGGTCGCGCGACGACTCGACGCTGACCGAGTGTGTCACGTCGGCCGCGTCGCCGTCGACCGAGCGGGCGCTCGTGACGTGAGAGAGACCTCGCTGCTGGCGCTCGCTCAAGAGTGGCGGGGGGTGACAAACGGCGATGGGGCATAAGATACTGTTTTGCCGACCCCGATTTGAGACAGACTAGCGAAATCGAAATACTAATTGGCTCTCATAGGATATAGTACAGGACTTGGATGATCTCACGTGTCCGTAACAGCAGATACGCGACCCTCGTCGCGGCGGTGTTGTTCCTCGTTGGAGGCGGCCTCACGGTACACCCACCTACGGGCCAGGTCCAGCTTGTAGCTGGGGTCGTGTTCGTCGGTATCGGGGTACTCGGACTCTACAACGGCATCATCGGTGAGAGTGTCGTCGAGACGTTTCGTCGGCTGTAGGCCGAGATTTCCCACCCCCAGCCGTCTGTTCGTCATCTCCTTTTCTCGAAAATAAAAGGGGTCATACGGACTGATCTCGGCCGGTCGCCCGTCGACGTGGCTATCCTCGCCGCCACCTGCAGGTAGGAGTTTCTTTGATCCGAGGCGTTCGAGACGCTCGCCCGCCGGCTCGGGGTCGACTGTGGGGAGCTGATCCACGTCGGCCGCGGCGAGTGTGGCGTACGCGACATGGGCGGAGAGTTCCGTGGTCTCGACGGCGAGTGGTCGTTGCCCGGACTCGCGGGCGAATGGCAGACGGCGGCGGGCCGCGACAGTGATTAAACCGTGTGTCGCGATACAGAACGAGCTGGCGTCTCCTCCAGTTCGTGGGCTGGGGTTCAACCGGAGACGGTTCGGGTGACACCCCTACTCGTTCAGCCACGACCGAGACAGGGGAATCTCGTCGCCCGCCGACTCCGTGGGTTTTTCCCGCCCCCACACGACCGAGAGAGTCGTGACACGTGCTGTGAGTCGTCGAGGTGACGCCGGGTGACACTCAGGGTCGACTTCCGAACGACACTGAGCGTTCTCGGGCGAGTCGTCCGGTATCTCGCGGTGCCGTTACTGTTCCCGACGCTCGTCGCGTTGCTCTACGGCGAGAGCCCGCTCCCGTTTCTGGTCACCGCGGCCGTCGCGGTCACCGTCGGGATGGTGTTGGTGCGACTCGACGACAATCCGACGATGTCGACGGCGGACGGATTCCTGTTTGTCGGGCTGACGTGGCTCGTCGTCCCGTTGGTCGGGGCACTGCCGTACCTCCTCGCCGGCAACGGCACCGTCGCGGCGTTCCCGAACGCGTTGTTCGAGTCGATGAGCGGGTTCACCACCACCGGCGCGACCGTGTTGGGGGAGATCTCCTTCGAGCGGCACGGCCGGGCGGTGCTCATGTGGCGACAGCTCACCCAGTGGCTCGGCGGGATGGGGATCGTCGTCTTAGTGGTCGCGATCCTCCCGGAACTCGGAGCCGGTGGCGCGGCGCTCGTCGAGTCGGAGTCGCCCGGACTGGAGTTGGACAAGCTGACACCCCGAATCGCCGAGACCGCGCGTGCGCTGTGGTCGCTGTACGTCGTCCTGACGGTGTTGCTCGCTGGACTGTTGCTCCTGTTGCAGGCGCTCGGACTGGCCGAGCAGATGACCGTCTACAACGCGGTCGCACACGCGCTGACGACGATGCCGACCGGCGGGTTCTCCCCGGAGGCGCGCAGTGTCGAGGCGTTCTCGCCGGCCGTCCAGTGGCTGCTCACCGTGTTCATGCTCGTCGCCGGGACGAACTTCGCGTTGCTGTGGCGGGTCCGCGCCGGCGACCCGGAGCGACTCCTCTACAACGAGGAGTTCCGGACCTACCTCGCTGCGGTCGTCGGGGTCGGGCTGCTCACGGCGGCGTTGCTCGTCACCGGCGCCGGGCTGGCACGGACGCCGACCGAGATCCCACAGATCGTCGGTGAGACGGAGCGGGCACTCCGTCACGGCGTGTTCCAGGCGGCCGCAATCGTCACCACTACTGGCTACGCCAGTATGGACTTCAACACCTGGAGCCCGCCCGCGAAGTACCTCCTGTTGGCGGCGATGTTCCTCGGCGGGTCGGCCGGCTCTGCGGCCGGCTCGGTGAAGATCGTCCGCTGGGTGGTCGGCGTGAAGACGGCCGCCAGGGAGCTGTTCACCACCGGGCGACCGGACGCGATCCGACCGGTTCGGACGAGCGGCGAGGTTGTCGACGAGGAGACGATCCGCGGTGTCCAGGTGTTTCTGTTCCTGTTTGCCGTCACCTTCGCCGGCTCGACGTTGTTGTTGTTCCTCGACGCCGTCGGGACGGGGCTGGATCTGTCGGTGTTGGAGGCGGCGAGTGCGACCGTCGCGATCCTCGGCAACGTCGGCCCCGGCTTTGGCCTCGTCGGCCCGATGAACGGGTACACTGCCTTCTCCTCGCAGGCGAAACTGTTCATGACGCTCCTGATGTGGCTCGGGCGGCTGGAGATCGTCTCCGTGTTGGTGTTACTGACCCCCTCGTTCTGGCAGAGCTGACGACGGCTCCCGTTTGATCACTGCGGCGGCGCGAACGCGACCCGCGTGCCGACTGTGAGTGTCGCTCTGAACGAGGCGACAACCGCCAATCGGGGTGGCCGGCGCTGGCACCGAACTCGGGTGTCGCCCGACTACAGAAACTCCCGCACCTCGGAGTACCACATATCATGATGGTCGACGGCACCGACCCGTTCGGCGATGTCGACAGCCAACGCGTGCCAACACCGTTCGTCGGGGTCGTCGGGATCGAGATTGTACACGGCGTCCGCACAGTCACAGCCGCCGTCCTCGACGACGTGTTCCTCGTTGTGGCCGACGACGACCGTGAAGTCGCGGTACTGTTTCACCCGGAGTTCCGAGACGGCCTCGATGGCTCGCTGGCCGCGGTCGCCGTGTGTGCGGATGATCGCGTCCGTGATCGGCCCGGTCAGCTCCCGGGTGACGGCGAGTGCGGCCCGCCAGTCACGAGCCGCCAGCGCCGTCACGTCCGGCGTGTCGGCGTCGCCGCTGTCGCCGCCCGACCCGCCGGCCTCCGTCTCGCTCGTCACAACCTGTGGGTTCGCGTGCGGGCGGCAAAACGCTTCGGCTGTGTCCGACGGTCGTCACACCCGGCGGTGTGAGGAACCCTCTTGGCGCGGCCGGCTCTCGACCGTGTCGTGACACAGATCCTGTTGACGAACGACGACGGGGTCGACGCGGTCGGGCTCCGGGCCGTCCGCGAGGCGCTCGCGCCGGTCGCGGACGTGACCGTGGTCGCGCCCGCCGAAGACCAGAGCGGCTGTGCCCGCCGGTACAACCGCCAGTTCGCCGTCACCGACACCGCCGACGGCTGGGTCGTCGACGGGACACCCACGGACTGTGTCCACTTTGGACGCGCAGGCCTCGACACGACGTTCGATCTCGTCGTCGCCGGCTGTAACGACGGCCCGAACCTCGGCGCCCACAGACTCGGCCAGTCAGGCACCGTCGCCGCCGCGGTCCAGGCCGGATTTCTCGGACTCCCTGGCGTGGCGTTGTCGGTGTTCGACCCGCCGACCGGCGTCCGGGGGTTCGACCGCGACGACTACCGGGAGGCCGGCCGTCTCGCTCGGTTCCTCGTCACACGGATCGCCGACGCTGATCTCCCCGCAGGCGTCGACTTCCTCAACTGTAACGTCCCCGCGGCCGCGACCCGTCCACCACTGCAGATCACCGAGCCTGTCCACGACTTCGACGTGCGGCTCCAGACAGTCGACTCCGAGAACGGGAACGAGTCTGGGAGCCAGACACCCGACCCCGAGAACGACGGGACGACGGCCTACCGGTTGTTCGACGCGTTCTACGACCCACTCGTCCCCGACAACGGCGTGGCGCAGACGGACCCACCCGGAACCGACCGCGGTGCCATCGGCCGGGAGGTGATCTCCGTGTCGCCGTTGTCGGTTGGCTACGAGACGCGTGCGCCCGCCGAGACTGCCGCGCTGTTCGACGGCTACGCCGGCGAGCGTGGGGACACAGACGGCACGAACAACCTGGGGTGAGCCCACCTGGCCGCTCGCGTCGGCAGAGAGCGTTTTGTCCGCTTGGGTCGTACCCCCAACCGTGACTGGGGACACACACGCGAACACCGACCCCGGCGAGACAGACACGGTGCCGACCGATGTCCCGGGGGAGACCCGGTACCGGCTCGTCGACGGCGAGCCGTTCCACGTGGTGGAGGCCGGGCCGGCAGACGGGCAGTTGGTGGTGTTGCTCCACGGGTTCCCGGAGTACTGGTACGGCTGGCGCGACCAGATCGGCCCGCTCGCGTCGGCGGGCTACCGGGTCGTGGTGCCGGACCAGCGCGGCTACAACCGCTCGCCGAAACCGACCGACCGCGCGGCCTACCGCCTCCCGCGACTCGCGGAGGACATCGTCGGACTGATCGACACGTACGACCGCGAGACGGCCAGCGTCGTCGGTCACGACTGGGGCGGAGTCGTCGGCTGGTGGCTGGCGAGTGAACGGCCAGCGCGACTCGACCGGTTCGTCGCGGTCCAGGCCCCACACCCGGGCGTGATCCGGGAGACACTCCGACAGAATCCGGCGACACTCGCCCGAACCGGCCACGCGGTCGCGTTCCAACTCCCGGCACTCCCGGAGGCGGCCTCGCGGGCGTTCGACTGGCGGCTCCCAAAGACGATCATGCGCCGGACGGCGATGGCCGGGAGCTTCGACCGTGCCGACTTCGACCGCTACACAGCCGCCTGGGAACGAGAGGGTGCGTTCACGGCGATGCTGAACTGGTACCGGGCGAACGCGCGGTCGCCGCCCGCGACCGCCGACGCGACGCGGGTCCCCACGCGAATCGTCTGGGGCCGCGAGGACAGTTTCCTCCCGACGGGGATGGCCCACGACAGCCTCGACCGGTGTCGGGACGGCCGGCTCTCGACGCTGGACGCGACCCATTGGCTCCAGCACGACCTCCCAGTGAAAGTGAGTGACGCAATCTTGGACGAACTCGGTGGGCCCGAACGAACCTGACGACACGGCTCCGGCGACTACTCCGTCTCGTCGCCGTCCGGCCCCACGACGTCGATCTCGATCACGTTCGTCTCCCCCGTCTCGTCTGCGTCTGCCCCCGTCTGCCCGCCGTCGGCACGACTCGACTCCCGCACGCGAGAGTCGTCTGTCTCCGCGACCGTCTCTGCGTCAGACTGCTCGGTTTCGCCGCCAGTCTGCGCCTGCCCGGTCGCGCCGGGGAGCATCGCGCCGCCGTCGCCGCCTTCGTCGTCGCCGTCGTCACCGAAGTCGGCCGCGGCGGCGATCCCGCCCTCCTGTTCGTTCATCCGTTGGCGAGTGAACTGCGGCTGGCCGGGGATGTCCCGGGAGGGGCCGCGGAACGACCGGTAGAGGAAAAACACCATCGGCAGCGTGAGCAGGACGATCCCGGCGGCGATGTACACGTCCACCGTCGCGGTCGCGACGGTGCGGAACGAGTAGACGATCGCCGCCGACAACAGGCCGACGGCGGTGAGGATCGAGTACGACAGCCGCTTGGCGAGTCTGTCGAGCACGTCGCTGTCGTCTTCGAGGTTGACGTTGACGGTGAGACTCTCGCGTTCGACGCTGTCGAGCACCGACTCCAGTTTCGGCGGCACCCGAAACAGGGAGCCGGCGGTGTCGCGGGCCTGGCCCGCCGCGTCTGCGGCGTACCGTTGGGCGGTCTCCTCCAGATACCCCTGTTCGCCGAGATACTCCGTCGCCACCTCGATGAAGTCGAACTCGGGGTCGAGCGTGACACACACCCCTTCGACAACGGTGGCGACCCGCAGGACGAGCGCCATGTTCTGCGGGAGCCGGAGCGGGAAGTCGTAGATCGTCGACTCCACCTCCTCGATCACCTGTTGGACGCGGTACTGTTCGACTTCCTCGCCGCGCACGTCCGCCATGGCGAGTTCCATCACGTCCGCCATCACGTCCCGATCGGCCTCTGGAGAGAGGGTGCCCATCTCGACGAGGGTGTCGAGAATCCCGTCGATGTTCTGGTCGGCGACAGCGACGTAGAAGTCGATGATCTTCTCCTGGATGAACGGGTCCACCCGCCCGGACATCCCGAAGTCGTAGAAGACGACTGCGCCGTCGTCACGGACCGCCAGATTCCCCGGGTGTGGGTCGGCGTGGAACACACCGTCTTCGGCGATCATCTGGAGGTAGATCCGTTGGAGCGTCGTCGCCAGCTCCGTCCGGTCGATCCCCGCCTCCTCCAACGCCTGCACGTCGGAGATCTTCGTCCCGGGGATGTACTCCATACTCAACACCCGGCCGGTGGAGACGCGGTGGATCGGCTCCGGGATGACCACCCGGTCGTTGTCCGCGAAGTTCTCCTTGATCTGGCCGAGCACGCGGCGTTCCCGGCTGTAGTCCATCTCCTGGTTGATCGTCTTGTCAAACTCCTCGGCGAGATTCTCCAACGAGAACGCCTGTCCCTGCCCGACAAACCGCACCAACAACGGCAACGACCACTTGATCACGCGGAGGTCGGCGTTGACCAGCTCCTGAATCCCGGGGCGGCGAACCTTCACCGCGACCGTCTGGCCGTCGTACTCGGCGACGTACACCTGCCCGAGACTCGCCCCCGAGATCGGCTCGCGGTCGAACTCGTCGAACACCTCGTCGACGGGACCCAACTCCTCCTCGATCACCGCCTCCGACTCCGTCCACGGCGCTGGCGGCACGTCGTCTTGCAGCTCCGAGAGCGCCTCGATGTACTCCGCCGGGAGCACGTCCGGGCGAGTGGAGAGAATCTGTCCGAGCTTGATGAACGTCGGCCCGAGCGTCAGCAACGTGTCGAGCAGGATCTCTGCCCGTTCGCGCCGCTGGGCGGCCGTCACCTCGCGCGACCGACCGAACAGGACGAACCGGCGGCGGTCGCGGAGCAACGCGACGATCAACGGGAGGAACCGGTAGACGACGAGCGGAAACCGACGGTACGCACGGAGAGAGACCAGCGTGACCACCCCGGTTTACGCGTCCGCGTCTTCGGCAGCCGTCGGCCCGGACTCCGCGTCGGTCACCGGGATGGTCCGCTCGCCGGCGGCGTCGCGTTTGGGGAGCCGGACCTCCAACACCCCGCGCCGCATCGACGCCGCCGCGTCGTCGCCGTCGGCGTCCGGCGGCAACGGCAGTTCGGCGTCCAAAAAGAGGGCGCGGTCCTCACTCACGTACTGGAACGCACGAGGGGTGTCCTTCTCGCGGCGCGCCTCGATCCGGAGTCGCCCGCCACCGAACGAGACCTCCGTCGTCTCGGCACTAGCACCCGGGAGGTCGACGACGAGGAGGTACGCCGCCTCGCTCTCCAGCACGTCGGCGAACACCGTCTCCGGCAGATCACGGAGCGCCTCGCGGAGCTTCGACATACCCACGGATAGACGGAGCACGTCGAAAAAGGCCGCGGTCCGTCGTCGTGCCGTCGCCGAGACGATACGCGGTGCCGTCGGTTGCCCAGGGCGGCGGCCGCCGGTGTCGCCAACCGTCCGTCCCCGGCGACCGTCAGTTCCGTAACCCGGCGCGCCTTACGACGGCTGTGACACACGACCACACGGGTGCCGGGATCAAACACCGGACACGGCTTGCGGCGGCTCGCGAGCGACTCCACGAGCGACTCACGTCGCACGGTCGCACCGAACGGGTCCCACTCGCGGCGGCGGTCGGGCGAACGCTCGCGACGACGGTGACGGCCGACCGCGCCGTTCCGGGGGAGGACCGCGCGGCCGTCGACGGCTGGGCCGTCCGCGCGACCGACACGGTCGGGGCGAGCACGCGAGCGCCGGCCGTCCTGCGCGTCGGCGACGAGGCCGGCGCCGAGCGCGCGGTGGCGGTCGACACGGGACAGCCGCTCCCGTCCGACGCGGACGCGGTCGTCCGCGTCGAGCAGGTGACACACATCGGCGACGAGATCGAGATCGAGGCCGCGGTACCGGTCGGTGGCGACGTGGTCGCCCGCGGCGAGGACGTGACCGCGGGCCGACGGCTGTACGAGCCGGGCCACCGACTCCAGCCGTCCGATCTCGGACTGTTGCGTGCCGTCGGCGTCGACCGCCCAGAGGTGGCCGAGCCGCCGACCATCGCAGTGGTGCCGACCGGTGACGAACTCGTCGCCGCCGACCCGGAGCCGGGCGAGAGCGTCGAGACCAACGGCATCGTGCTCGACCGACTGGTCACACAGTGGGGTGGCACCGCGACCGTCGGGAGTGTCCTCTCGGACGACCCGGACGCCGTCCGCGAACGGCTGGCGCAGGCGGCGTCGGCGGACCTGGTCGTCACCTGCGGCGCCACCGCAGTCGGCAGCCGCGACCACCTCCCGGCGGTGGTGGACGACTGCGGGGAGGTGTTCGTCCGTGGGCTGGCGACCGAACCGGCACATCCGACAACACTGGGTGTCGTCGACGACACGCCGGTCGTCTGTCTCCCGGGCTACCCGGTCGCCTGTGTGGTCGCCGCGGTGCAGTTGCTCCGCCCGGCGATCCGACGACTCGTGGGTGGCAACGCGCCGCCGCATCCGACGACTCGTGCGCGACTCACACGGAAGGTCCCCTCCGGTCCCGGAGTGCGGACGTTCGCGCAGGTGCGACTCACCACACCCGAGGACGGTGCTGTCACAGACGACGCTGGTGTCGACGGCGAGACCGTCCCACAGGCGACCTCGACGGACGGCGGCGCGAGCGCGCGCTCGGCGGTCGGCCTTGCCGACGGGTGGGTGGTCGTTCCCGAGTCCCGGGAGGGGATCGACGCCGGTGAGACGGTCGCCGTGGAACACTGGGAACAACCGCCGGCGACGGCTGTCGGGGGTGAGACGGCGTGAGCGACCGCAAACAGTTCCGCGACCTCGCGGACCCGGGGACGGCCCACGAGGTGATCGCCGGGCTCGACGTGGCGCCGGACCCGGAGACGGTGCCGTTGACGGACGCCCGCGGTCGGGTGCTCGCGGAACGGATCGACGCCGGAATGGACGTACCGGGGTTCGACCGCGCGGCCGTCGACGGCTACGCGGTCCGGGCGCGTGACACCGCCGGTGCCGACGCCGACCCGGTCGAGCTGTCACTCACGGGGACGGTCCACGCCGGCGAGCGGCCCGAGGCGACCGTCGACCCAGGGAGCTGTGTGCAGGTGTCGACCGGCGCGGTGGTGCCCGACGGCGCCGACGCGGTGGTGATGGTGGAGGACACCGACGAACCGACGGCGTCGACCGACGAGTCGTCGGCGCGAACGGGCGCGTCAGAGACGAGCGCGTCGGAGGCGGACACGGACACCGCCGGTACGCCCACCGTCCGGGTACGGACGGCCGTCGCACCCGGGGAACACGTCATGTTCGCGGGCGCGGACATCGCGGCCGGTGCCCGCGCACTCGGGCCAGGAACAGAGCTGAGCCCCCGCGAGATCGGCCTCCTGTCGGCGTTGGGGGTCGACCAGGTCCCGGTTCGTGGCCAGCCGACGGTTGGGATCGTCTCGACGGGTGGGGAGTTGGTCCGGCCGGGCGAGCCGTTGGCACACGACCGCGGGGAGATCCACGACGTGAACAGCTACACCGTCGCGGCGGCGGTCGCGGAGGCGGGCGGTGACCCACGGCTCTACCCGCACGCGGGCGACGACAGAGACGAGTTGGCGGCAACACTCCGCGAGGCGGCGCGGGCGTGTGATCTGGTCGTCTCCTCGGGGTCGACCTCCGCCAGCGCCGTCGACGTGATCTACCGCGTGATCGAAGAACAAGGGGAGTTGTTGCTCCACGGTGTCGCGGTCAAACCCGGCAAGCCGATGTTGGTCGGTCGACTTGACGACGCGGCGTACGTCGGCTTACCGGGCTACCCCGTCTCGGCGCTGACGATCTTCCGGACGTTCGTCGCGCCGCTCGTCCGGGAGGCGGCGGGGCTCCCCGAGCCGGTGACGACCACCGTCGACGGGGAGATGGCCGTCGAGGAACGCACCCCGGACGGCCGCCGCCGACTCGTCGCGGTCGGGCTCGTGGAAGACGGCGACGGCGACACACTCGTCTACCCGGTGGACAAGGGGTCGGGTGCGACGACGAGTCTGGTCGAGGCTGACGGGGTGGTCGCGGTTGACGCCGACACGCAGTATCTCGCGGCCGGCGAGCAGGTGACTGTTCAGACGTTCTCTGCGCGCGTGCGGCCGCCGACGGTGTTCGGCGTCGGCGAGGACGACCCGGCCGTCTCCCGGCTGCTTGACCACCTCGACCGACCGCGGTATCTCGCGGCGGGGAGCCGACAGGGCGTCCGACAGCGTCGGGCCGGCGTGACGGACATCGCGGTCACCGCCGGCCCACTCGACCGCGAGCCAGACGGTGTCGAACTCGGCTCGTGGCGCCGGGAGTGGGGGTTGATCGTCCCTGCAGGCAACCCCGCGGACGTGAGCGGCCTCGCGGATCTGGTCGACCGCGACCTGTCGTTCGTCACCCGCGACACCGGGTCGGGACTGCGGACGAGTCTAGGACTGGCGGTCGCGGAACTGGCGGCGGATCGAGGCGTCGAGCGACACGACCTCGTGGACGCCATCGACGGGTTCGACCGCGCGGTGCGGGCACACGAGTCGCCCGCGCGGCGCGTGCTCGCGGACGACGCTGACGCCGGACTGGGACTCCGGGTGACCGCCGACCGGCTCGACACCGGGTTCGTCCCCGTCGACACACAATGGGTGCGGCTGTGGGCCGCCGAGTGTCGGTTGGAGAAACCCGGCGTCGCGCGGCTCCGGGAGACAGTCGCGTCGGAGCTGTCGACGGTACTGGCCGAACTGACGGGGTACGCGGAGAGAGAGTGACGAGCTACTCGTCGGCCGGCGTTCCGCGACCCGGAACGGGGCGGCCGTCGGCCCACGCGATCCAGGCGACCCAGTAGCCGACCGCGACGACCGGGAGGAGCCACCAGACCGGCGAGCCGAACGACGGCTGTGGGACGAACCCGGCCGAGACGGCCAACATCACTGCCGGCATCGCGACGGCGGCGACGGCCGCGGCGACGACGCGCAACGGCGGCGAATCTGTCATGATTGTTCACTGGTCGGGCGTGTACAAGAGACTGTCGAGTCGTGTCGGCGAGGAAAGAATTGCGTGGGTCTCGGGATCGAGCCGCCGGTACTAGCAGTACGTGGTGTACGTGAACCTCTTGCTGTGAGAGACCACGTCGCCCCAGTTTATAATTGGTACGTTGATACCCCATTTAAAATCCGTGTTGACAACGAGGATGGTGTGTGGACTGAATCCGCTGCCACAGCTCGGGTTCCACTCTGCAACACTTCCGAACTCAAATGTGGCACTGTACTTTGACGAACGTGACGCTGGTGAATTGACCTTGAACTCGTGGTTTGTCCGTCCAGAGGTAACATCCACTGAGTCAATCACCTCCGCACCAGGGAGTGCGACAGTACTACCGTAGCCGACTGATGTTGCGGGGCCACTCTTCGAGACCTCAAACCTGATTGAGGCCGGGCGACCCTCTGTCACATTTTCAACCTGCCTTACTGCGTCAAACCCCGCGAGCAACTCTTCTGTTGGAGTGTTGTTGATCGGCATATCCCAGTTCTGACGTACTTCCGCAAATTTATTCCGGTATCCCGGTTGTATTGTTGAGGTACAGTACGCCTCGTCGTCATTTTTCTCACAGAGCTGCCGGCCGGACTGCATTCGACATCTCACTCTTGCCCCAATGTGGTCTGAGTCTGTATCTCTTCTAACGCTGTTTGTGAACTCTACCTCTCCCGGCCGGGCATCATTACTCGTTTTTTGGAACTCATGAACCTCATCTGTGCTACCATACTCAGTCCATTGACTCCAGTCGTCCTGATCCTCTCGCGGCGAAAACTCACTTGAGGATCCACTCTGCGATCTCGCCGTCTCCAACATCTCGTCGGCTTTGTCGTGGAGTCTGTCCGCCTGCTGTGTCCCGACGCCGGGCGCGTCAGCGACACCGTCCCGTGTCGCGAACTGCTCTCGTGGGGCGCCAGAGTCGTCAAGAATCAGATTGTACGCCAGCACCCGTGAGTCACCGACTGTCTCCGCAAGATCGGTGAGCACAACACGAGGGCTTCCACTTTCTCTCGTTGGCGCGTCTCTCTGTACGAGTTGACTACGTAGCTCTTCGATCTCGCTGAGGTTGAGCGGACTGTTCTTGCTACCCCGGAGTGTCTTGACAGTAGCGAAATCACCCTTCGCAGCGGCCGACAGCTGAGAACCCCCTGCCGTCGCAACTGCAGAGCTTCCGAGTAGCTTGAGTACAGTTCGTCTACTTGACATCTGGCTGTGGTTTGACATCATCTGTGACGTTTTCTGGCCGATAAAGTAGTCTCAGCTTTTGATCTGAGAGTCACGAACACCCACCTGTGTCAGCAATGCGTAGTATAACTCAACACCTGTTTGTTGGAGGCGACACTGGCCCAGTTGATAACTGGCAAACTGAGCCCCCATTCGAACTCCGTGTCGACAGTGAGGACCCGGCGGGGTCCCACCGGGTCACTACCGTAGTCTGGGTCCCACTCCGCAACGCTTCCAATTTGAAATGCGGCAGTAGCTCCAGACGAAACGCTCGCTGGTGAATCGACGTTGAACTTGTGGCTCGACTGCCCAGAGAGGGAGACTGTCGCATCAATCAGCTCTGCACCAGGGACCGAGACACCGCTCTCGTAGCTGACCCACCCTGCAGGATCAGGTTTCAAGATATCGAGATTGATCGAAGCCAGACGTGTCTCACCTGTGTCTGCAACCCCTGCTGCGCGGACACCCGTGAGCAACTCCTCGGTCGGGACACTGTTGACTGGCATGTCCCAGTCTTGAACGACTTCAGCAGACTTGTTTTTGTATTCGACGTGTACTGGCGAGGTGCAGAACCCGTCTACGTCAGACCCACACAGTTGCCGGCCGGGTTCCATCCGAGCCCGTGTTCGTGTTCCTATCCGATCTGCGTCCCGATCCCGTCTGACACTGTTCTCGACGGTAACTCTCCCGGGCCGAGCACCGAACTCCGCCTCCGAGAACTCGTGGGTCATGTCGGTGTGACCGTATTCGAGCCACTCGTACCAGCTTTCGTGATTGTCCCGTGTCGAAAGCTCGGGTGTCGGGTCGTGTGACGTTGCTCTCTCCAACATCTCGTCGGCTTTGTCGTGGAGTCTGTCCGTCTGTTGGGTCCCGACGCCGGGCGCGTCGGCGGCACCGTCGCGTGTCGCGAACTGTTCTCGTGGCACGCCAGCGTCGTCGACAGTGATGTTGTACCCCAGCACCCGTGAGTCTCCGACTGTCTCCGCAAGATCGGTGAGCACGACACGACGGTCGGTGTTCGTCGATCCGTGTTGCTCTGTGAACCTGTTCCGGAGTTTCCTGATCTCGCTGCTGGCGAGTGGACTGTTCGGACTCCCTCGAAGCGTCTCTACGGCCGTGTCACGCCCGCTCGCGACAGTCGAGCCCACCACACCTCCGACTGCCGCCACGCCGCTCCCGAGTAGCTTGAGTACGGTTCGTCTGCTTGATGGCTGACCCCTCTCCGGCATGCTCACGAGGAACGGCACTCTTTCGTTTCGGTGTGGTCAGTGAGTACCAGCAGTTGCCCGCCTCTGACCCGAAGAGAGACACCGTAACACCCGCCACCCAGCCGATTAGGAAACTCCCTGCGTTCCCGTTCGTCGGTGTTCGACGCGGTGAACTCGACGGTGAACCGTCCGGGGGAGTCGCGCATCCAGTCGTGGCTGATCCCGTGGACACGGTCCGGTGACAGTTGGTACGTCTCGTCTAACTGCTCGCTACCGTTCTTCAGTATCCGGAGACTCGCCGTGATCGTCTCGTCGAGATCCTCGGTGCCGAGACTAATGTAGCCGATCTGGACGCGCTCGCGGGACGACAGACAGCCCGCGACAGACGAAGTGGCCACCCCCGCCGCACAGAGCATCTGGCGCCGTGAGACGCTCCGTCTGGCACCGTCTCGTGTCACGATTGATTGTGCTGAGAATGACACAACTATCTTTCGTTCTGTCAGAACGAGCGCCGTCGAAGCGCGGACGTTTATACCTTGATCCTCGGTAGTGAGAGCCATGACCGCCGACACGGACACCGCCGTCCGCATCTGTGTCACCAACGCGAAAGGGGGGACCGGGAAGACGACCGTCGCGATCAACGTCGCGGGTGCGTTGGCGCGGTTGGGCAACAACGTGTTGTTCGTCGACCTCGACCCGCAGGGGAACGCCACCGAGGGGCTGGGGTTTCCGGAGGCGTACGACGCCGAGCCGCCGACGGTCCTCGACGCGCTCACGTCGACTGCCGACCGCGCTGCCGCCGCCGAACTGATCCGCGGCCACGCCGAGATGGATCTGTTGCCGAGCAACACGGACCTGTTGCACGCCGAACACGAACTGACAATCGCGGATCTGATCGCTCGCGCCCGCGACACGCCCGGGGTGGAGTTGGACCCGGCGAGTCTGTCGGCGTTGTCGCTCAACGTCGATCCCGGGATCGTCGGGGAGGGCGGCGACGGCGGCCACGCGGTCGACCAGCTCGACCGCGTGCTCTCCCGGATCGAGGCGCCGTACGACTACGTGCTCGTCGACACCCCGCCGTTCTACGGTCGGCTGACGGACAACGCGATGTACGCGGCGCCGAACCTCCTGATCCCGGCGCTGACGGAGGCCACCTCCAAGCGGGCCGTCGAACTGTTGTTCGACCAGGTGGCGGTGTTGGAAGACGAGACGGGCGTCCGGGTGTCGGACGTGGGCGTGGTCGCCAACCGCGTGGAGACGACCAACGAGGACGCGGAGATGATCGACTGGTTCCAGACGGTGTTTCCGGACGTGCCGGTGTGGGAGGTCCGCAAACGGGTGGCGCTCCAACGCGCGTTCTCGAACGGCACCTCGATTTTCGAGTACGACGACGGCGTCGACATGGCCGAGGTGTTCCTCGACGCCGCCCGGTCCATCGCGGACCGGTTCGGCCCGGAGGCCACCAAATGAGTGACGACGAGACACGCGCGGACCGCATCCGACGCCGCCGGGGTGCCGACCCGGACGGTTCAGAGTCGGCGTCGGACGGCGAGGCGTCGAGCGGGGACGATTCAGACACCGAGGACGCAGACGGAGCGGACACACCGGAGCCGAACACCGCGGAGTCGGACGGCGACACGGAGTTAGACAGCAACGCGGGCGACGAGCCGACCAGCCGGGCGGAACGACTGCGCGCCTCGCGTGAGGGGGGTGGTGGTCGCGCCGACCGGATCAGCCGCGGACGCTCGGGACGGCGCGACGACACGCCGGCTGCCGACGTGTCGACGGAGGAGACTGGCGACTCGACAGCGGACACGGAGACGGATACGGCACCAGCGACCGACACGGAGACGGAGCCAGACGCGACAGAACCCGACGCGACGGAGACAGATGAGACAAAGCCGGACGCGACGGAGCCGGACAAGACAGAACCCGACGCGACAGAGCCAGACGAAACAGAACCCGACGCGACAGAGCCGGACACGACGGAGCCAGACGAGACAAAATCGGACACGACGGAGCCAGACCCGACGGAGCCAGACGAAACAGAACCCGACGCGACAGAGCCAGTCCCCGACGAGTCTGCGACCGACGAGGCGACGCCCGGTGAACCGGAGTCCGACGACCCGGAGCGAGCCGAGGCAGACTCCAACGAGAGGAACCCGGAGACGGCCGCGCTGGAGACAGACGAGTCAGAAAAAGAACGAGAAGAACCAGACGAGACGGAGCCGGGGACAGTCGGGACAGAGGAAGAACCAGACAAGCCAGACTCGGAGACGGGCGAGACGGACCCCGACGAACACTCCGTCGCGACCGGGTCAGACACGCCAACCCCAGACACCGCAGAGTCGAGCACGTCGGAGACGACCCCGACTAGCGACACGCCGGCCGTGTTCGCAGAGACACCGGAGACGGCCACCGGCGACAGCGACGAGGCGGCCGAGTCGGCGCCAGACACGGCCACAGAGTCGACACTGGCGACGGACACCACCGCGTCGTCGGGCGAGTCGTCCCCGGAGTCACCCTCTGCGCTCGACACGGCCCGCCACGAGGGGGCACACCCGACAGCGCCGTTCGAGGTGGTGGAGTTCCGGCTCGACGGGGAGACGTTCGCGCTGGCAATCGACTACGTCGAGGCGATCGAGAAACTCGCGGCTGTCACGGCGCTGACGCGGGTGCCCGGTACGCCCGCCCACACGCTCGGCGTGACCGCAGTGCGCGGGCAGACAACGACCGTTGTCGACCCGGACCAGACGCTCGGAACGGCGTCGGGTGTCGCCGACGGGGACGGGGAACGGACGGTGCTCGTTCTCGACGACGACACGTTGGCGGCAGACCGGCAGATCGCGGTGCTCGTCGACCGTGTGCGAGCGGTGACGACGGTTGACCCCGAGACGATCACCGACCCGCCGACGCCGGACGACCACGTCGCCGGCGTGATCGACCGCGGCGACGAGTTCATCGTCTGGGTGGCGCCGACGTTCGCACTCGGCTCCGTGTGACCTGGTGAGGCCGGCGCCGCGTCACTCCATGTACAACGAGTACGTGATGACGCCGAAGCCGACGAGCGTGAGCACACTCGACACGAGGACTCCCCACAGCGTCGACTGTGAGCCAAAGAGGAACTGGTCGACGACACCACCGGCGGCGGCACCGACGGTGACGATAGCGAACCCGACAGCCAGCGCGCGCAACGGCGCGGCACCCGTCCGGCTGTACGCCCGCCACCCGAGATACGAGATCAGCCCGCCGAGAACGAGCGTGCCGAGCTTGGTGACGGCGATTGCGGTGCCGGCGTGGACCAACGGCGCGAACGTGCCGACCGACAGGAGTGTGCCGACCGACAGGAGTGTGCCGACTGACGAGAGCGTGCCGACCGAGGTGAGCAGGGAGGCCGACGCGAACAACGGGGCCGCCCCGAGTGTGATCCCACTCACGTCTCCCTCCGTACCGCTCGCCACATCGCCGAGAGTCGTTCGTCGGCGTCCGTCTCGTCCCGTTCGACCGTCACGTCGAGAGAACGGTCCGGCTCCAACTGGACCCGGACCTCGTCGAAGTCAGTGACGTAGACGCTGGCGTGGTGGCCGTCCGGGCGGACCTCCGTCCCCTCCTCGACCAACGCCGCCTCCGAGAGGAGGTCCAGCTTCCGGTACATCGTCGAACTCGGGATCTCCGTCTCGTCGGACAGCTCTGCTGCGGTCATGGGTTCTTCGAGGTGTTCGATGATCGTCCGACAGTCGTCGTCTTCAAGCGCGTCGAGCACCGCGCCGAGATCCGGCTCCCCGCCGTCGCCCGGTCGCTGCCGCGACAGACCGTCGCGGGCCATGCCTCCTCGTACCCGTGACGGGTATTTATCCCCGGCGTTCTGGCGTCAGCCGTCGAGAACGGTGCCGAACAGCTTCGCCTGTGCGGCCGCGAGATGTTCCCGGAACGTCGCCGGCGAGACACCCAGCTCCGCCGCGACCGTCTGTGCGTTCGCTTCCCGCGGATGCGCGAAGTACCCCGTCTCGTACGCGGTCTCCAACGTCTCCCGTTGGCGGTCGGTGAGTTCGCCGCGGTCGACGAGAACGGCGTCACTCCGTTCGGCACCGGCGCTGACGACGTACGCGAGCCGCACGTCCGCAGCGGCCTCGCGGGCGGCGGCGATCACCTCCCGGAGCCGCTCGTTCGACCGGACGCGGAACTGCACGCGCAGTCGGCCGTCGACGGCCCGCACGTCGTCGACGGGACAGCCGACCGACTCGATCTGTTCACAGGCGCAGTCGTCCCAGTCGCGCTCGAACTCCAGTGTCCGCGTCTGTCCGTCGTCGAAGACGGTGTCGAACGACGCCTCCCGGCCCGCCGTGTCCCCGTCGTGTTCGGCGCTCGTCCCGTCACTGGTGTCGCCCGTTCCGCCGGTACTGTCACCCCCGTCCGCGTCACCCGTGTCCATCGCGGGTGGCGTGCCGACGGCGTCGAACCGCTCGACGGTGCCGTCGCTCCCGTCCGTCGTCCACGTCACGTCCTGGAGGGGTGTCTCGGCCGTGGCGGAGGCGGCCGCCACCGGACAGCTCTCGGCGGCCGCAATCGACAGCTCCGCGCGGAGTCCGGTCACGACCGGCGGTAGCGTCCGACCGCTCATAATGTCACCGTCGTGGCTCGGTCGCCGGCGGCGGCCGACAAGTCTCGGTCAGCTCCCCACCCCTGAAGGGGTGGGCTTCCGCCTTGCTCCGCTGTGACACACCACACGGAGTCGGGGGGAGCGACGCCGACTGCTGGGATTCTCACCCACTTGAAACCCCTCGGTAACGTGGGATCAGCTACCTGGTGGTGGGGGGACAACAATAGGTTGCATGACGCGCACTGCGCCCGCCGCGCAGACGGTGTTCGACGTGTTGGGCGACGAGTCGACTCGTCGCGTGTTCGCACGACTCGACACGCCGCTGTCGGCACAGGACGTGGCCGAGGAGACGAACATCCCGTTGTCGACCGTCTACCGCGCGCTCGACAGGCTGACGGACGCCGACCTCGCCGAACGGAAGATCGTGATCCGTGAGGACGGCAACCGCGTGTTCCGGTTCGTCCGCGCGACCGACGAGCTGTCCGTCGGCGCCGGCGGCGGTGAACTGGAGTTGGCGTTCGACGGTGACGCGAGCGCCGACGGCCACGCGACCCCCGCGCCAAGCGCTTCCGACTGACCGACCGGCGCCCCGTTCTGGCTTTCTCTGACGACCGCCGAGTTGCCGCTCTCTCGTTCCGTGAGTCTCCCTGTTCGCTCCGTGAGTCTCTCTGCCCGCCCCGTAAGTCACCCTGCTCGGTAAGCCGCTTGTCACCAGACTCCGGGGTCTCTCCTGACCTCTCCGTTCCAGCCACACGAGAATCGGCCCCCAGTTGGTGGTGACCCAGCCCGTACGGACGAGTATGGCAACCGAAGGAGACGCGAGTGACGTGTCGCTCCGCACCCCGTCGGCGGCGGTCCGCGGCACGGAGGCCGTCGTCGTCGGCGGCGGAATCGGTGGGTTGGCGGCGGCGGCGTCACTCGCGGCCGACGGCGCGGACGTGACAGTGTTGGAACAACAAGATCGACTCGGCGGCGCGGCGAACCTGATCGAGCGCGACGGGTTCCGGTTCGACACCGGCCCCTCCTGGTATCTGATGCCCGGCACGTTCGAACGGTTCTTCGCCCAGTTCGACCGGAAGCCGAGCGACTACTACGATCTCACCCGGCTCGACCCCCACTACCGCGTGTTCTGGAAGGACGGCGACCGGGTGGACGTGACCGACGACCTGCGTCAGGTTCGTGACGTGTTCGACTCCTACGAGGACGGCGCCGGCGACGCGCTCGACGACTACCTTGACGACGCAGCGGAGGCGTACGAACTCGGGCTGGGGCGGTTCGTCTACACGGACCGGTCGCGGCTACGGGACTTCGTCGACTGGGACGTGGTCAAGAGCGGGCGCGCGCTCCCGATGCTCCAGTCGATGGACTGCTACGTGAAAGAGTACGTCGAACACCGGAAGCTCCGCCAGCTGTTGGAGTACACGCTCGTGTTCCTCGGCGGGTCGCCGTACAACACGCCGGCGTTGTACTCGATGCTGAGCCACGCGGACCTGAATCTGGGTGTCTACTACCCCGAGGGCGGGCTGTACGCTGTCGTGGAGGCGCTCCGCGATCTCGGGACGGAACTGGGCGTCGAGTTCCGCACCGACACGCCCGTCACCGGGATCGACCACGCCAGCGCCGGGACGAGGACCAGCGGTGGAGCAGACCCAGACGGCAACAACACCGCCGGCTCGGACAACTCCCCGTTCGGCACGCGGTTCGACGTGACGACCGCCGACGGAACGGTGACCGCAGACACGGTCGTCTCGAACCTGAACCCCGCTGTCGCGGAGCAGGAACTGCTCCCCTCTGGGTTGCGCCGTCACGACGACGACTACTGGGAGCGGTCGACGCTGGCGCCGTCGGCGTATATGCTGTATCTCGGTGTCGAGGGGAGCGTCGAGCCGTTGGAACACCACACGCTCGTCCTCCCGACGGACTGGGACGCCCACTTCGAGGCGATCTTCGACGAGCCGGCCTGGCCCGACGACCCGGCGTACTACGTCTCTGTTCCCTCGCGAACGGACGACACTGTCGCCCCGGACGACCACGAGGCGGTGGTCGTGCTCGTCCCCGTCGCGCCCGGACTCGACGACGGTCCCGCGGCGCGGGACCGCTACCGCGAGACGGTGCTCGCGGATCTGGCCGACTACACCGGTGTCGATCTCCGCGACCGGATCGTCGTCGAGGAGGACGCCTGTGTCCAGGAGTTCAGTGACCGATTGGGCGCCCCCGGCGGGAGCGCGCTTGGACTCGCACACACCCTTGACCAGACCGGGCCGCTCCGGCCCGGCCACCGCGGCGGCGCACCCGGACTCTACTTCACCGGCGGCTACACCACGCCCGGGATCGGTGTCCCGATGACGTTGTTGTCCGGCTCACAGACCGCCGACGCCGTCCGGACGGACGCCGAGACGGACCGCATCCTCCCCGCGTCCGTCCCGTTGCCGTTGTGACGCTGGCTGCGGCCTCCCCGCGAACACCCGTCGAGGTTCCAACCGCGTGAGAATCCCGCCGGGTGGTTCACCGCGACGGCGTCACCGTCCACCCGATGACCGACGACTGGCACCGTGTCGACGCGCCGCGTGCCGACGAGAGTCGCGAGTGGGCGGTGTTTCTCCGCGACGCGCCGGGCGACGACCTGACACACGCCGGCAGCGTCTCCGCACCCAGCGCCCCGCTCGCTCACGAGCAGGCGACGGCGTTGTTCGGCCACGCCGCGGCGACGATCTGGCTGTGTCCCGCCGACGAGACCCGGCGGTTCACCCGACGACAGCTTGGCGCCGAACACGACACAGACGACCGTGACGACGAGCACAGAGCCGAGCCGACGACCGCCGGGGGTGACGACCCGTGATCTCGATCAGCAAACTCCTCCACGAACTGGACGCCGCGGGGGACGGACTGCGGTACGACGCGGCCGCCGAGAGCGACCGCGATCAGATTCGCCGTCGGAAACAACACCGACCGGTGGTCGTCTGGAACGCGACCAAACAGTGCAATCTCGCGTGTGAACACTGCTACGCCGCCGCCGAGTTCGAACGCGCACCCGGGGAGCTGTCGACTGCGGAAGCGAAGGGATTGCTCGACGATCTCGCCGATTTCGGTGTTCCGGTCGTCCTCTTTTCGGGTGGGGAGCCGTTGCTCCGGCAGGATCTGACGGAGTTGGTCGACTACGCGACCGACGCCGGACTCCGGGCGGTGCTGTCGACGAACGGGACCCTGTTGACCCCTGACCGCGTCCGCCGGCTCCAGGCGGCCGGGCTGTCGTACGCCGGTGTCTCCGTCGACGGTCGCCGCGAGACGAACGACGCGTTCCGCGGCCGCGAGGGCGCCTTCGACGCGGCCGTTCGCGGGATGGAGGCGTGTCTCGACGCCGGCCTGAAGACCGGTCTCCGGTACACGATCACCGACGCGACCGCGCCGGACGTGGAGGGTGTCGTCGATCTCCTCACCGATGTGGGGGTGGATCGGTTCTGTTTCTACCACCTCGACTACGGCGGTCGCGGGGTGCCGGACGCGGACGTGACACCCGAGCGGCGACGCGCGGCGGTCGAACGGATCTGTGAGCTGACGACCGCCTACCACGAACGCGGCGAGGCGATCGAGACGTTGTTGGTCGGCAACTACGCCGACGCAGCGTTTCTCGTGGAGTACGCCCGCCGGGAGTACGGCCCCGACCGGGCCGAGCGCGTCCGCCGGTACCTGGAGGTGAACGGCGGCGACCCGGCGGGTGAACGGGTCGCGGACGTGGACTACCAGGGGAACGTCCACCCCACCCAGTTCTGGCAGGGGTACTCGCTGGGGAACGTCCGTGACCGCCCGTTCGGCGCGATCTGGACCGACGAGTCGAACCCACTGCTGTCGGCGCTGCGTGACCGCCCCGACAACCTCACCGGGAACTGTGCCGACTGTGGTTACCGGGACATCTGTCGTGGCGGGTCGCGACTCCGCGCGCTCGGCGTTGAGGGCGACCTGTTCGCGCCCGACCCGCAGTGTTATCTCACAGAACGGGAACGGACCGCGCCCGCCGTGGTCGACACCGACGGGGCGGCGGCGGACTGACCGCTACGCGTAGTCACAGTTCGGCAGGAGGCGTAGGTCGTCGAACGCCTCGTAGTGTTCGTCCCACACGGCGACGTACGGTGTCTCCGTGCGCTCGACGAACGCCTTGTTCAGGAAGTCGGTCATCGCTCCACCGTGGTCGTCGAAGCTGACAAACGTCTCGTAGGCGTCGTCTAGTGTGTCCTGCGACAGAGAGCGCACCTCGACACTGTCCGAACTCCGAACCGTGTTTACGCAGTCGTACGCATCTTCGAAACTGTGTTTCTTCTTCAGTCGTGTCGCTGCTTCGTCGAGAACGTGGTTGTTTGTCAGGATTCTCGAATAGGGGAGTTCTCGACTCTGGATCAGTGTGAGTAGGTGTCCTGCGAACCGTCTCTTCCGTCTCTCCTCGTCGTTCGAGGGACCAGACACGAACATCGAGGCGAGGAACTTCGGGCCAGCACAGACGACAGGCGTGTACCGGTCTCGATACGGTGTGAAGTGGTCGCGTCTGGGGTCGTCAACAGTCATCCGAGCCTCTCGAACAGTGGATCATCCTCCGATACTCGCTTCCGGTTCGATGCCGAAATATCGGGGTCTGTCCCCGCTTCGAACACGTACTCGTCGAAGTTCAGATCTGGAAGACGATCCACATCCGCTTCGGCGGTCACGCCGAGACTGTCCAGTTCCATCTGGAATCTGCGGAGCTTCGTACGAAACTCTTCGTTCTGGTTGTTTGCTTCTCGTTCTCGACGGGTCTTCGTGCCGTCTGCCGACGGTCCTTCGACTGTGACGTAGCTCATTCGCTGTCCACAGCCACGCCACACTCCGTCGTAGAACAACTCGTACAACCTGTCGAACTCCTCGTAGTACTCAACCGGTGCGTTGGACTCCCAATCCTGGTCCTCGATCCACTGGAGGAACGGTTCCACCGCTCGGCGGAACTCGGTGACGTACGGCTGAACCCCGTCGAACAAGGCGTATCGGGAAGTGACGCGTTTTAATTCGGTACACGACTCGGCCACGACAGTACTGATGTTCTCCGGAATTGAGCCGCTCGTCTGCCCCATCGCAGCGTCGCGTGTCCGGTGGAGGTTTGCGTACACTGGTAGTGCAGCCAAGTACACAGCTTCAAATGGGATATCGATCTCTCTGTAGTACGACTCGAGCCAATCGAACGTCGGTGTCGACAACGCGTCTTGGATATACGCACTACTGGGTCCAATCAACTGTTCGGATATCTCCTCGCAGGTAGGAATGTCGGTATCCACACTGGTCGGGAGCTCGAGTTTCGCGTTGCCAGATCGGTTCTCAGACTTACCTTTGACCGCGACATCACCGTGGAGATAACACTGCGTTGTCACGTAACTCTCGAGGCCGAACTCACGGACAGTGTGGAGTATCAGCTTCTGTTTCGTAATCGGGTCGAGATCGTCGGGAGAGACTCCCTCAAGTTCGGCGACGACTCTCGGAATCTCTGCATCGATTGTAGACAGCAAAGGTTCTTCAAGAAAGGAAGGTCCGTCCATTGTCGACCCGTTCTGGTTCGTAGCTAATAAGTGCTTCTCGGGAAACTGTCAGAACTGGAGTATCCGACTGAAAGATCACTCTTTCTGGCCTCGCACCGCCGTCCACACCGCGACCACACCCAACAACAACGCGGGCGCGAACGGCAACGCGAGCATCGCGACGAGAAACGGGAGCCCGGACTGCGGGCCGGCAGGAAAGACGTAGATAACGCCCGGGATCACGAGGAAGGCGGCAGCAACGACGGCGACGAGCGCCCAGCCGAACCCGCCGAGGTCGTCGTCCGGCTCCGGACTCCTGACAGCCGTCTCGTCGGCGCGGTCCACATCGTCTTCGTCGGCGTGGTCCATGTCGTCTTCGCCTGCGCGGTCGTCGCTGTCGGTGTCACGACCCTGTCCGGGGCGGTGGACGTAGCCGCCGTCGTCGTCACCACTCACTGTCCGGCTTCAGAACCACTTTCCCAAAGCCCTCACGATTCTCCAGCAGTTCGTGGGCCCGGGCCGTCTCAGACATCGGCATCGTCTCCCGGATTCGGGGCTCGAAGGTGCCGTCCCACACCAACGAGAGCACGTCGCTGGTCTCCCCGGGGGTGGCCATCGTCGAGCCGATCACCTCCAGTTGGTTCCAGAAGATGCGGTTCACGTCCGTCTCCGGGTTGCCACCGGTAGTCGCGCCACAGGTGAGCAGCCGACCACCCTTGGCGAGCGACCGGAGCGAGTCGCGCCAGGTGGCCGCGCCGACGTGGTCGACGACGACATCGACACCGCGGCGACCGGTTCGCTCGCGGATCTCGTCGGCGAAGTTCGCCGCCTCGTAGTCGATCGTGTGGTCGGCACCCAGCTCTTCGGCGTACGCCAGCTTCTGGTCGGTGGAGGCGGTCGCGAACACCTCACAGCCGACGTAGTCGGCGATCTGGACCGCGGCGTGGCCGACGCCGCCGGAGGCACCCAACACGAGGATCGACTCGCCGGGCCGGATCTCCCCGCGGGTGACGAGCATCCGCCAGGCGGTCTGGAAGACGAGACTCGTCGACCCCGCGACCGCCCAGTCGACACCCTCCGGAACGGGAACGAGATTGTCCGCGGGCACCGCCACCCGTTCGGCGTGGACCCCCTCGACGTGTTCACCCAACAGGTGGTAGTCGACACACATCGACGCCTCGCCGTGACGACAGAACTCACACGTCCCACAGGAGACGCCCGCCGAGACGGCGACCCGGTCGCCGGCGGTGAACTGGTCGACGCCCGCCCCCACCGACTCGACGACCCCGGCCGCGTCGCTGCCGGGGACGTGTGGGAGTTCCAACTCGACGCCCGGCAACCCACGTCGGGTCCACACGTCGAGGTGGTTGACCGCCGCCGCGCGGACATCGACGACCACCGCCCCCCGGTCCGGCTCCGGCTCCGGGTAGTCGTCGTAGCTGATCACGTCGCGGTCGCCGTGGGAACTGAACTGAACGGCCTTCACACCCGGGCGTGGCACCGCCAACGGGAATAGCTCTGTCGACGTACGACGGCGGTGCCCCGACGAGGCCAGCGAGTTGCGACACTGACCCCGAAAGTTGCCGTTGGCGTTGTTGTGACGCACCGGCGAAACTGGCCATTTTCTCGGTACTGGCCGCAAATTACTTCTTTCCGGGGACATTTCGACACGTTACAGACGATGCTGGACGTGAGTCCCGACGAGATCACCGACGGCCCGCTGGGCCGCGCACTCGCGGTGTTGGCGGCGCCGATGGTCGCACAACATCTTGTGCTCGTCGGGCAACAAGTTGTCGACGTGTTCTGGGTTGGCCGGATCAGCGGGGAAGCGGTCGCGGCCGTCGGGCTGATCGCGCCGGTGATCGGGTTGTTCGGCGTCGGGACCAGGATCGGGAGCGCAGGCGGGCAGGTGTTGGTGTCACAACGGGTCGGCGCAGACAGGCTGGCGGCCGCCAGGCGCGCGGCGACCCACTGTATCGGGTTCACCGTCGGGGTGAACCTCCTGCTCGCGGTCGCGGTGTCGGCGACGGCCGCGACGGTCGTCGGGTTGTTCGACCCCGGGTCGGAGGTCGCGGGGCTGGCGGCGGCGTATCTGGGTGTGCTCGCCTTCTCGAAGGTGACCAGCGGCGTGAGCGACACGGTGGAAGCGAGCTACGTCGGCGCCGGCGACTCCCGGACGCCGATGTGGCTGAACTTCCTTGCTATCGGGGTGAATCTCGTGCTCGACCCGTTCCTCATCTTCGGGTGGGGGCCGTTTCCCGCGTGGGGGATCGAG
>ERZ1034569.120-NODE-120-length-28798-cov-11.025467_pt1 | contig 28798 bp, 24 predicted proteins | sample MGYA00520706_ERZ1034569 | MGnify/ENA primary metagenome ERZ1034569 (study PRJEB33760, sample SAMEA4777722) | hypersaline lake metagenome | biome: hypersaline environment; feature: brines | place: Spain | collected 2014-08 | depth 0 m ...
CGCCCCTGTCGTGACGGGTTTTTTGTATACCTTTACTGTACTCCCCATATGCTATCACTTCAGGATAATCTTCGGTCAATGACGACTCCCGTTATCACTCCGTTCAATTCTGATAAAACGCTTGAGTTGGAAATATTTGAATCGCACCTGCATACACTTATTAACGCAGGCATCTCAACACTCTTCCCCTGCGGAACTACAGGTGAATTTGCGAGTCTCTCTCGTGAGGAACGAGTGACGCTTATCGATACAGCGGTGGATGTAGCGCCCTCTGACATCTCAGTTATTGCTGGTGGCGCACCATCAGCGGTTACCTCTGCGCGCGAGTGGGTTGAGACGATTGCGTCGCTCGGGGTTGACGCAGCGGTTATCACCGCTCCGCAGTTTCATTCATCGAATGACCCGATGGGAATTGAGCATTTTTTTGAGGCCATTGCAACAGATAGCCCCATTCCACTGTTATTATACAATATTCCGGCTTGTACTGGTGAGCGTATTCCACCTACGACAGCAGTAAGCTTAGCTGACCATGATTCGATCATCGGTCTCAAAGACTCTGGCGGAGACATCAGCTATGGGCTTCGTATCCTTGATCAAACTTCTTCGGAGTTTCTTGTTCTTCAGGGCTATGACCCACTTTTGATCCCTTCACTCCGTATGGGATTCGATGGTGGTGTGAACGCGCTCTCAAATGTCATTCCAGAGCTCTACGTTGAGGCATCCCGGTCGCCGACGAGTGAGCGTGCACGCACCATTCATCGCGGTGCAATCGAACCACTATTTAACATGTGCAGACAGGATGGATTCGCCCCAGTCGTCAAAGCAGCACTGCATGCCCGGAATCAGTCATATTCGGCGACAGTGCGGCCTCCCTTGGTCGAAGTTACGTCTGCTGAGATATCGACGATGATTAATCGGGTGCGTCAACTCTAAATTGCCACGGTAGCGCTCAGCGACCGATCACTGTGAAATACCGTATACTTCTCGTTCCCAGGCGCGCGATGGGAAATCATATATAGGACGTCTCATTTCAATCGAATCAATACGGTCATGATCAACCGGGTCAAGTTCCCAATCAAGTATCTCCAAATTTTCCTGAATATGATCCTGTGTGGACGATTTTGGAAGGACGACGATTTCGTTCTCGATTGCCCAACGGAGTATAATATTCGCCGGTGAACGATCGTACGTATCAGCCAGGTTCTGGATTGTTTCGTCTGCAAAAACCTCTGTTCGCCCCAGAGGAGCGGCTGCCTCAACAATTGTATTGGTATCATGACAATACTCCACGACGGGGTCCTGTGTGAACCACGGATGATACTCAATCTGATTCACTGCAATTGGAACATCAGAGATGTGCTGTGCACAACTCAGTTGATAGGCAGTGAAATTTGAGACTCCAATGTTCCGGACCAAGCCCTCATTATAGAGCTTTGTCATTGCATTGAGCGTCTCACGGAGTGAGATTGCAGGATTCGGCCAGTGGATTAAATACAAATCAAGATACTCCGTCCCGAGCCGTTCCAGTGAATTTCGACAAGATTCGATCACAGATTCGTAATGAAGATGTTTCGGAAGAACTTTTGAGGTAAGCCATATACTCTCTCGGTCGTGTGAACTGATCACAGTCCCGATTTCCTCTTCGTTATCATACCCCTCGGCAGTATCAATATGAGTATACCCTGCATCAAGGCCACATCGTACAGATTGTTTCACTGTCTCCCCATGGATATCCCACGTCCCGATTCCAACGACTGGTAGTTCATCTCCACTCGGTAGCGTCTTTGCGTACTCAACCATCGCTGTTGTAGTCGCGTGGGGTCATCAAAGAAGTTTTGATACCAACATTAATCATGAGTATCGGTCATCTGCACGGCAACCTCAACCGCATCAATCAAGCTCTGTTCAGACGCGACTCCCTCGCCAGCGATATCAAATGCTGTCCCGTGGTCAACACTGGTTCTAACAATTGGGAGCCCAATCGTCACATTGACTCCAGAGACAGCAGCACCACCAGCAAAGCCGAGCATTTTGATTGGAATATGTCCCTGGTCGTGATACATCGAAACAACACAGTCAAACTCACCTCGTGCCGCCCGGACATAAACCGTATCAGGCGACTCAGGACCAGATACCGCTACTCCATTCTGCTGCGCCACAGCGACAGCTGGATTAATTTCTTGTTGCTCCTCTGTACCGAGCAATCCTCCATCACTTGCATGCGGATTTAATCCAGCGACCGCAATCGAGGGCTCTTCAATACCCAGTCGCTGCAATGCAGCGTGTGTAAGTTCGATCGTTTCTGTCACATGCTCTGTCGTAATCAACTCACACGCCTCCCGAAGGGGTACATGCGTGCTAACATGAGAAACACGCAGGTTTTCTTCAATGAGCATCATTGCATATTCCTCAGTGTTTGTATGTGCTGCGAGCATACCTGTGTGTCCAGCATGAGAACTGCCAGCCAACTTTGTCGCCTGTTTGTTAATCGGCCCTGTCGTCATTGCATCAATCTGTCCGCCAGTTGCGAGTTCAATCGCATGCTCAATGTACTCCAGACTCGCATGTCCATATTCCTCACGAACGAGACCTCGTCTGATTTCTTGAATATTATCAATATCGATCACAGGTATCACATCAGCCGCTGGTGACTCTCCACGTGGGTTGTCAATAGTGACTGCTGTTAGTGATTGATCACAGATATCGATTGCAGCCTCAATTACATCACGATCACCAATCACCACTGGGTGACAGGTTTCAGCAAGACGCTCAAATGCTGTGACGATAATTTCAGGTCCGATACCTGCAGGATCACCCATAGTGATACCCACAACTGACTGAGAGTTACGCATCATTAGTCTCTAAATATCCAAGACAATTAACGATAGTTGATTCGTTCCCAAACCCGCCTGGTTTGGTAATAACAGGGATTCCTTCGTGGGGTCCATCAATCGCCCTCCCATGAGGAGCACCTGTTCCAACAGCTGCTCCAGTGAGCTGGATCATCGATGTTTCGATTGATTTGAGAACCTCAACTGCAACGTCACCCCCAGTCATAAATATCCCTGCTGGACGTGTCTCGTTGATAATCGCTGCGGCTGTAGTGGCCAGTCCTGTCGCGACTATAGAGCGAATCTCAGTCGGAGAGAGGCCGGATTGTTTTCCTGCGTCCTGAGTTCTCTCAACCATAGCAGGACCTGTTGCGGCGGTCAGTACAGGTGTTTGACCCTGCCTGAGTTTCTTGATGGCGATACTGACAGCGGTGGTGTCGGTTCCATCTGTACAGAGCGTCGGCCCATCTACGCAGACGATTTGATCATCCGAAACCGACTTGAGTTGCGTGAAAGCTGTGTCACTCACGCTGCCAACGATACCCATCGCTGAAGTCTCAGCCGAGTTCGCGCTGGCCGCCATTTCACTTGAAGCTTCGTCGATTGTAATCGCCTTGGCGAGGCCTCCACTTCCGATATAGAGCACATCCCGCGTTGCTGTGGCTCGTGCAATCGTCTGGAGGTGAGTGTCATCAGTCGCATCGCAGATGATGATTGGCGTCATATCGACCTCACAGTACTTGGATATCAAGCCACGAGTACGATCCTCTCCTGCCGTCACAGTCGCAAGCTCAACATGCTTAGTCGGCTGAGGGCTCTGCCCAAACATATCGATCAAGTCTGCACTTTTCATCGCCTTAGGATCGTCTGTATACTCTGTTTTAGCCAGTTGCCTCCCATTGACGTACTGAACGGCATTCTCTGTCGTACGACCTGCTGCAGGGAATGCTGGTGCGACAATCGCGGCTGTTGTGTCTGTTGCTCGCAATACAGCTTGAACCTCAGCAACAATATTTCCACGGAGGGTGGAGTCAATCTTTTTATATATTTGTTGTGCATCGACTGATCGTACTACGGCTTCAACTGCTCGTGATGCGTCCTCTTTCGAATCATATCGTGAGTCAGTGTTGATGGCTGAAACCTGTGTGGACTTTATCTGGGTATGACGTGATAAATCGCGCGGCACTGCCTGCACAACAGTCGGGTGTGACTGTGCCGCGAAGCCATGCCCAGTATCCATTGCTCCAGTGAGGTCGTCTGCAATGATACAGATTTCATACATATATTATGTTTGAGTTCGAGAGGCTAATCAGTTCACTGTCGGTGGTCATCAATTTAGAGAGTGAGCTTTTGACGTGAGGAGTCGACTCAGATGGATACTTAGTCTGCTTGCTCAGCTAATCCACGCATGTATCCAATAGCAAACAGTCGACCTTTCATGTGGTATCCTGGGTTCGAGTTATCCTCTCCCGCCATGGTCGGGACATGGTCTGGACGCATGACGACTGTCTCATCAACTGCGTCAGTGTAAGCCTGCATTGCTTCTAACATGTCTGTCTGGCCATTATCGTGCCAAGTTTCAACGAAATTGTCTCTGTTCCCTTCGATGTCTCTAAAATGAATGAAATTGATTTTTTCACCGAAGCGTCGAATCGCTGCCGGGATGTCGACCCCCATTGCAGCAAAATTACCTTGACAAAACGTAATCCCATTGTGTGGACTCTTATAACAGTCCAACACTCGTTGGTATGCTTCTGGACTGGTGATAATACGTGGTATTTCACCCACGCTGGGCCGCGGTGGATCATCAGGATGTAACCCGAGTTTTACATCTGCTCTCTCTGCGACCGGGACTACCTCTGATAAGAAGTATTCGAGCGCCTCCCAGAGTTGAGCTGAAGTTATCTGTGTCGATTGCTCTCGCGTCCCTGGGTGCATTCGTTCGTTGTCATACCCTGTCGCAAGCGAGTCTCCACGCGCCTTAACGAATGCCTCGGTCCGAGCCCACCGAATACCCGCCATCCAGTCATAACAGATAACTGGAATTCCAACAGCGCCACAATCTCTCAAGAACTGTTTGAATTCTGCAATATCAGCATCTCTCCCCTCTTTTCCGAGCCTGATACGCTCGGTAATCGGGATGCTCCCCTCAATGACGCTCACGTTGAGTCCAGCATCATCGAACCAATTTGTGAGTCCCAGCAAATCTTCATAGCTCCAGTGGGTCTTTCCATCGCCAATTTCAAGTGTATGTACAACTGCATCTGTCACTCCTAGTTGTCGGGTTAACTCCCAGCGTTCATCAGGCGTTGGAGGTAACACAACCGCAGGTCTAACCATACTCAGACCCACCTTGAGGAGTTATATATATGTTTCTCTGGACACTCCAAGTACGAAATTAGCTCACTCAATGCCAAGTTTCTCTTCGAGCTGCAATATCAAATCACGTTATACTCTTATTCCACACCTGTGGCGTCTTTTACGCTGGAGAGGCGATGGCCATGTACACAGGACGGAGCTGCGCGCCGGTATAGCCCGTTCGAGTGGCCGCGGTCTCACTCAGCCCTGCACGGATTTCAGGCCGTATCCGCCATGTTGAGACACTTTCGATATGTGAAGGTATCATTCCTGAATTGACGCCTCATTCGCGAATCCGTGTGGTGATTCATCTTGGAGATATCGTGTGATGTTTTCTGCCGTCTTTCGTCGGAGTTTTGCAAGTGACGACTCAGAGTACCATGCAACATGCGGAGTAATAACAGTCTCTTCACGCTCAAACAACGGTGAATCATGTGTTGGCTCTGTTTCCATCACATCAAGTCCAGCACCCCCAATAGCATTATCTTGCAGCGCAGTGTTCAACGCTGACTCATCTACAATAGGCCCTCGAGCCGTATTTATCAAGATTGCAGACGATTTCATCATTTCGAACGCTTCCGTGTCAAACATATGCCGTGTCTCTTCAACAAGTGGGGTATGAATGGACACGATATCAGATGTTTCCAACAGCGTTTCCCACTCTACTTTGGTGACTGGAAACCCAGCTAAATCCTCCGCTTGAATGTACGGGTCGTATGTGAGATATTCAAATTCAAATCCCTCTGCGAGTTTCGCAAATGTTTGTGGGATCTTTCCGAACGCAACGAACCCAACAGTTTGCCCAGTTAACGCTTCGATCGACTGCCCCTGTTTCCAGTCCCACGTGCCAGATCTCACCTGTCGGTCATACTGCGCAGTGTTCCTCGCAACACTAAGTAGCAACCCAAGAGCGTGGCTTGCTACCTCCTCTTCGCAGTACGATGGGACATGTGTAACGGCGACACCATGCTCGCTTGCTGCATCAATATCGATGTTATCAACTCCGATTCCGTATCGAGAGACAACTGATAGGTTTGGGAGTTCTTCAAGCACTGCCGCTGTCACCTCGGCATATTGGACGGCCAGTCCGTCGGCACCCCGCGCCAACTCAATAAGTTCTGCTTCATTCTCTGCCGCTCCTGTGACGAGGTCAACATCCAGTGGTGCTCTCTCAAATACGCCTGCTTCAATGATTGCATCTGGCATGTCAGCCTGTGAAACAGCTATCTTGTGAGGCATATACAGGTCAATAGATTCGGTGTGGGCAAAAAGATATGGTCAAGACTCTGGTTATCAGTTAGGGCGTGAGAGTTGCACGGGCCACTTCGCGATTCGCTGAATCTTGCAGTGCTTGCTGAACATTCGTGAGGCAATATTCTGCATCAATGAGCTCACTAAACGGATATACGTCACCAAATTTCACGAGAAAATCGAGTGCCTCGCTCAGTATCCATGGCGGATATCGCATCGTCGTCGTCACAGAAACTGATTTCCGTACAGCTCGGCCCGGGTCGATTGTCGCCTCCTTGCCAGGAATAATGTTACCCATGACAAGATAGCGACCTCCCCGAGCTAACAATCGAAAGCCCTCGTCGATTGTCGCTGGAATACCTGTGACCTCAACTGCCGCGTCGGCACCCTGCCCATCGGTTAATGCTCGTACACGATCTACACGATCTTCGACGGTTTCATACTCGGTTATATCGATAGTGTAGTTTGCCCCAAATTCCTGAGCCCGATTGAGGCGGTCGCGAACTCCATCGATTACGATTGTTTCAGCACCTCGCTCGGTTGCAACTGCAGTCGCATTGAGTCCCAATCCACCAGCACCTTGTATAACCACGGTATCTCCAAGCGAAACTTCGATTTGATTGAGGCCAAACAGCACTTGTGAGAGGGCACAGTTGGCCGCCGCCGCTGCCGTTGTGTCAACGGAGTCTGGAACTTTATAGACATATTGATCCGAATGAATGTAATAATGACTGCCGAATGTCCCATGAAAATGTGGCCATTCGTCAGGTCCGCGTGACCAATATTTGTACGCGTTCTGGCAGTACTGGTGATCGCCCTGACCACACTGAACGCACTCACCGCACGTTGCAAAATATGCGGGGACAACCAAATCGTCAACTTCCAACTTCATCCCTGCGTTATCATAGACCTCTCCTCCCGTTTCAATAATCCGACAAAGCGCTTCATGACCGAGCACACCTTCATCTATGTGTGGATGTTCCCCTCGCCAAATATGAAGCTCCGACCCACAGACGTTTGCTTGCACAATCTCAGTTAACACATCATCTTGTGCCGGCGTCGGAAGCTGATATTCATTTATTTCCATCGACTTTGATTCGCTCAGGTATGCGACTTTTCCTGTAGGTGACATACTACAGCATATGGTTGTGATTACCTAACAGTTGTGCATCCTGCGAACATCTATCTGCTCACAAGTACCTAAAGGCGGCTTCTTCATGATTCTCTCGGATTATCGCTCACACTCCATATAATACCGATGCACACCTGCTCCAGAGCAAGGCCGCCTCAAACGATTACGAGCGATTCACACGCCTCGATTTCGACTGTCCTCATCCGAGAATCGAATATTTTCGAGATCACAAGAATTCCATCTCTCGGTTGACACCTTCCGAACATGAGGAATATCCTCACGAGCGGGCATGTTTAGTACACACTGCTTCAATCCACGCTTCGCAATATTTACCAACACGTTCCCGTCTACATGAGCTTAATTACCACACGAGTTACACTCGAACCGCTTCCGCTGTCGATTCGCTTCCTCAGCGTGTCCACACGTAGTCAACGCACAGTCCCGACCCACGTACTCAGTCTCAATCATATCGACTATCATTTCGTGTGGTGTCCCCGGTATCGTCACTCATGTCTTGACCGCGCTGTATAGGCACTGGAACCAGAGTTCCACACAATTATTGAACGGAATAATCAGAATCTCACCTGACCATCGTGTTCTTGAGAGTGCATCCGAAATACGTGCCGAGTAAGATTGTGTCTGTATCGTAGCTAAAGAGCGTGACGGCGTGGAGATTGTGGGCTGACTCTTTTCAGTTGATACGGCCGTTATGCTGTGGTGGTGGGTGTTGGGAGCGCTCGTTCTACGTAGCGACGGGCAGGCGAGATGGGTCGGGAAATAATTGAACAGTACATCAACCGAAGTAAGCATGTGTTGTCTTTCGGCGGGTTTCTCCCGTATCTTGATCAGGGTTCTTGCCTCTTTGTTTATGAAGATCGTGAGAGCAAACCGACGGCTTCAAAATTGAGTGAATCTGTAAGCTGCTGATGCAAGCCAGGTCATTATCCAATGTGCCTTGCGATATGCTGAAATCTCTCTGATAAATATGTGCAGCTACGTTGAACTGACTCGTCTTAGGGCACTCAGATATAGGTTCACACAGTGAGTGTGAATCCTCCGCCCACTAGTCATACGAGGACAAGAATCACACTCATTTCAGTGTCGAAAAAATATTAAAATCTGATATCTCTGTCGTAGCCAAGTCGGGATTAGTGAGGACGAAGGATCGAGCAGTGAGATATCAAGTGTAGATAGCCTTCAGATGCTGGTGTTTCGGCCCAGCCAGGAACCATTCACGAGTGGATACCTCAACGATGCAATCTTTGTTCTCTCTGGGTGATCTCGGCCATGCTTTCATTTATTATGAACAATAAATAACGGTGTAATATCGGCTATATCGGAACCTATGGGTGGATAACAAACATACATATGTTATAAGCTTTTTCAATAATAATGAATATATTTACTCGTATTCACGATTATCTATTGTGATATATGCGAACACGACCAGTTGACTTAGGTAACTTCCTGACCATGTCATATGTGTGCCACCACGCATAACTAAAATCGAGAGTACGGAATTCGCATTCCCATTGGAAGACGTCGGAACAGATGGAGCTGGGTTTAATATCGTGTACGATCCAGGTGAGACAACATATCGAAAGCTGTTCGGGCTCAAGATTCACACTGACACGGGAATAACTGGAGAGTATGTTGGTGGGAATTCACCAGCAGCAGCTCAGATCAATCTGTTCGCCGACTATCTCATCGGTCGGAATCCACTCCACCGCGAGCGACACTGGAGTGAGATCAAACGCGCGCTACGCAAGTATGACCGCATGGGCATGGGGCCGATCGATATTGCACTCTGGGATTTCGCAGGCAAATATCACGACGCCCCGCTGCACGAACTTCTCGGAACCTACCGAACCAAGTTGCCAGCATATGCATCGACCTATCATGGTGATGAAAACGGAGGATTAGATTCACCAGCAGCCTTCGCCGATTTCGCTGAGGAGTGTTTAGATCGGGGATATCCAGGATTCAAAATTCATGGGTGGGGTGGAGACGATGCGTCTCGCGACGTTGACCGTGAGGTTGAGACAGTCCACGCCGTTGGTGACCGTGTTGGCGATGACATGGACCTGATGCTTGACCCTGCTTGTGAACTCGAAACGTTCGCAGATGCATTGCGAGTCGGAAGAGCATGCGACGAGCAGGGCTTCTACTGGTATGAAGATCCATTCCGCGATGCTGGGACGTCTCAGTTTGCTCATCAAAAACTCGGTCAAAAACTCTCAACCCCAATCCTCCAGACTGAGCACATTCGCGGGCTTGAGATACATACAGATTTCATCGCAAATGGAGCCACTGACTTCGTCCGTGCAGATCCTGAGTATGATGCAGGGATTACTGGGGCAATGAAAGTCGCTCGCGTCGCTGAGGGCTTTGGGCTTGACATCGAATATCATGCCCCTGGTCCAGCCCAGCGACACTGTTTAGCTGCGACTCGAAATGCAAATTATTACGAACTTGCACTGGTTCATCCTGATGCTCCCAATCCAGTTGCACCTGTCTATGCTGACGGTTACTCTGATTATATTGATACAATTGATGCCGACGGGTGTGTGCAGGTTCCAACTGGACCTGGTCTCGGTGTTACATACGATTGGCAGTTTATCAAATCACACGCAACCGGCGATGTTCATACATACGAATAATTGATAAACTCTCAAAAGTATCTCATTCAGTTGGCAATCGAATCTGCAAGCTGAGCGAATCGCCGTTTTAAGAATGATACATCTACCGACACAGCAACATATTGTACGCCGACTTCAATCCATTGGCTGGCAACCTCAGCTGAGTCTGCGTATGTGCCGACGATTTTTCCTGCCTCCTGCGCGAGTTCACAAATTTCCGTCATGGTCTGTTCAACCCGCTGATCGGTCACTTGCCCTGGGATTCCAAGTGACTGTGAGAGATCATATGGCCCAATGAAGATGAGATCAATTCCATCAACTGATAGGATATCCTCAATATTGTCAAGCCCATTTTGACCCTCAATATGAATTGATACCAGTACTGATTCGTTCTGGTCTTCAGTGTAAGTTTCACTTCCATCATATCCGCCAGCCCGGACATATGGAGATAGTCCACGTTCACCAACAGGATTGAATCGGGCTGCTTTCACTGCAGCTTCGGCATCGGCTTGTGTTTCAATCTGTGGAATCTGGACTCCCTCGGCACCAATATCCAACGCCCGCTGTATCTCTGGCATGGAGTTTTCCCGTACTCGTACAATCGGACTTGATCCACCGTGCTGTGCTGCTGCACAGAGCGGAAGTGAATCAGTAGCTGTCAGTGGACCGTGTTCTTGATCGATAATAACGAAGTCCAGCCCGGCCAGCCCAGCCATCTCAGATACTGCAGCTGAGGGTAGCGCCTGAAAAGTTCCGACCGCTGTTTCACCACGGTTGAGTCGCTCCTTGAGCGTTATTGAGCTCATACCGAGTCGCACAGACTATAGATATTAAAAACCGTACGATTACATCTGTCCTCAATCGTTGCGGTGGTCTCAAATATAATGCTCCCAGATATGCGTGATGTGCAAACGCTCAAACTTCACCCGACACAGAGTGGAACTGAATCAAGACATGTAGTGAGCCATGGAGGATGTCAAGGATGAAGATCACTGATTACGAGCTTTATCAGGTTCCTCCACGGTGGTTATTCTTACGTCTCGAAACCAGCGACGGAACAGTTGGGTGGGGCGAGCCGGTTGTTGAAGGCCGTGCCCGGACAGTTGCGGCTGCGGTTGAGGAACTGCTGGAATCGTATCTCCTTGGCGAGAACCCACTTCGGATTGAGGACCACTGGCAAGGTATGTACCGTGGAGGATTCTATCGAGGGGGACCAATATTGATGTCCGCCATTGCCGGCATTGATCAAGCGCTCTGGGATATCAAGGGGAAATACTTTGATGCGCCTGTGTACGAACTGCTTGGGGGTCGGGTGCGTGATGAGCTGCGTGTGTATCAGTGGATAGGTGGTGATCGACCCAGTGCAGTGGTTGAGGCTGCAGAGGAGAAGGTCAATGATGGTTTCACCGCATTGAAGATGAATGCCACACCCGAAATGGAACATATTGACTCTTCAGATCTTGTATCTGCAGCAGCAGAGAGACTTGAGAGGTTACGTGACGCGCTGGGCGAATCAATCGATATTGGTGTCGACTTTCACGGCCGCGTCTCAAAAGCGATGGCACCGCGCTTGGCGCAAGCACTGGAGCCATATGATCCAATGTTCATCGAAGAGCCCGTAACTCCAGGTGCTGATGATGCCCTTCCCGAATTAGCTGCACATACATCGACTCCTCTGGCGACAGGTGAACGCCTGTACTCCCGATGGGATTTCAAACCGCTACTTGAGACTGGTGCTGTTGACCTGATCCAGCCCGACCTCTCGCATGCTGGAGGAATCAGTGAGGTCAAAAGGATTGCAGCGATGGCAGAGACATACGATGTTGCTCTGGCGCCTCACTGTCCACTTGGTCCGATCGCACTGGCAGCTTGCGTCCAAGTCGACTTCTGCACACCGAATGCACTCATTCAAGAACAAAGTCTAAGCATTCATTACAACGATACCAGCGATGTACTTGACTATCTTGTTGATCCAAGTGTGTTTCAATTTACCGCGGGGACAGTTGCACCGCCAAGTGAACCTGGTCTCGGAATCGAGATCGATACAGATGTTGTCGAATCTCGTGAGGGGAACGTAGACTGGCGATGCCCCACATGGCGACATGATGATGGGCGGATTGCTGAGTGGTAAACGTATCCCAACACTCAATTCCGTCAAAAGACAATTCACGCGGTGATAAGGGCCATATAAACCGAAGCTCCTGAAACTCCTCAAGGAGTCACGAAACAATTTTTATAATTGCCTGTTCGTATGACGTATGGAAAATATCGATTCAATGCCTGCTTCTCTCGTCGATAAGACTGCTATCGTCATCGGTGGGACCAGCGGCATCGGACAGGCAATCGCGGTTGGATTTGCGGCTGCTGGAGCAGACGTCATTCCGACGAGTCGGACCGAATCCGCTGTCAGCTCTACTGCAGCGTTGATACGCGACCAAGGCAGACAAACATTAGAAATAACTTGCGATGTGACGGATATATCGACTCTGCATACGCTTCGCGAGGCTGCGATTGAAGAGTTTGGAGCGATCGATGTCGTTGTGAGCTCTCAGGGGGCGATATCACGGTCGCCACTGATGGATATTTCAGAGGAGAGTTGGGATCGAGTGACTGATATTGCTCTTGATGGGGTTCGTCGTGTTACCCAAGCTTTCGCCCCACGTATGTCCGATGATAGTTCACTCATTCTCATCTCCTCTCTGGCGGCGCGCTTAGCGATGGCTGATTTACCGGCGTATTCAGCCGCGAAAGGTGGTGTCGAAGCCTTCACCCGCGCTGCAGCGAAAGAATTAGCTCCAGAGATACGAGTGAACGCGATTGCCCCTGGCTTCGTTATCACTCCACAAAATAATGAGACGTATGCAGAAGGAACGGAAAAGCGAGCGCAGATTGACCGCCGAACTCTGTTAGGCCGAGTGGCTGATCGTCAGGAAATGATTGGACCGGCGGTATTCTTGGCGAGTGATGCGGCGTCATATGTGACTGGCGAAGTGCTAACAGTTGATGGCGGATTCGCGGATAGTGCATTCTAATTGGTTCGAGAGCACGAGGCCCACCACTCACCTTGGGAGCAAGGCCAACAGTCGATGACTGCTTGACCTGCTCAACCTATCGAGCCGTCAGTTCCTGTGGTCTCATTTCTGCCGTTCTCGCGTGATTTCGATGAAATCTCACGACTCAATCGTGTGGAAACAGCACAGCCATATTATGACACGCCCAACGAGTAATAAGACCACCTTTTTAGAAATCGTGTATAGACGGACTGGTAATGTCTCTATACATCTGAAACCCACGCATTATACCACGCTGTCGAAAACACGCTAGTCCCGAAACATATTATTATTGACAGACGATGAGCAGAATACGGCGTGAGGCGGCCTCAATCAATTGAATGTGTCAGCACTCACGACGCGCGATGAAACGGTGTGGTGACACCGACATGAATTTCCGGACTCATCGGTGCCAACTGATCTAATCAGCTAATGTGCGCCCATCATAGGATGCGGGGTGCCAATACGCATTCCAAAATACCTATCAAACGAAATTGGTGCATGCTTGGAAGGGGCCATCAAATTCGCGTATCATCATGATACCAGTAGACGAATCCATAGAATCATATTTTAGCTGCTCATGAGTTTACATATATGACTGAGCGACCATCACAGCGAACGAATCCACTGGCTGACCGTGTAGCTGTCATTACAGGCGCAAGCTCGGGAATTGGTGAAGCGACTGCACATGTTCTTGCTGAAGACGGTGCAGATGTCGCGATTGCTGCTCGTCGGAGTGACCGACTTGAGTCTGTTGCGGAGGAGATCAGAGAACAGACTGGCCAAGCAGTTGCAGTCATACCAACTGATGTGACGAACTCACAAGAGGTAAACGAGCTTGTCGAGGAAACGATTGAGCAGTTCGGACAAGTTGATATTGCTGTCAGTAATGCTGGGTTAGGTGTAAATCGCCCTATCACTGAGCTGAGCGATGATGACTTCACACTCATGCGAGATGTCAACATAGATGGTATGTTCTACTTTGCACGAGCGACGATTCCATATCTGCGTGAAACGGCAGGTAACTTAGTATTCACTGGGAGCATGGCAGCAAACCACCCTCGTCCAGAGGATGCGATGTATGCTGCGACGAAGTGGTGGACACGTGGCTTCGCAATTAGTTTACAAGGAACATACGGGCCCGATGGAGTTGCGGTGAGTTGCATTAATCCGACAGAGGTCCGGACGGAGTTCGGCATACAAACGGATCAAAAGTTCACCGACCGATTTGACAAAGGCGATGTCACCGAACCGATTGAAGTAGCGGACGCAATCGCATTTGCGGTCAGACAGGAGCAACCGAATGCAGTCACGAGTTTAGACCTCTATCGTCGAGATAAAATTGCTCATTTCTGAGCTCCATTACATATAATACATACAGAGACAAATAAACTGACACCATATGCACACACCAACATGTATTGCTGATACAACTCATCATACCGGTGAAGGCCCGCTGTGGCATCCTGAGGAGAATCGGCTTTTCTGGGTAGATATTCCACCAGGCCGGCTGTATTCGTATGACCCAGCCACCAAATCACATAGCTTAGCATATGAATTCCCAGACGTTCCACTGGGCGGATTTACGATTGAGCAGGATGGTGCATTGTTGTGCTTTACCCACAGTGCAGTGCTCCGTTACGTTCCTGGGTCTGATACCGCAACACAAGTCGCGAGTATCGATGCTGACACTCGATTTAACGATGTAATTGCTGACCCAAAGGGGCGTGTTTTTTGTGGGACGATGCCAGGTGAGACTGAACTCGGGGACCTCTATCGTCTCGACCCCGACGGACAAAGCCAAGTCGTAATTAACGACGTTGATATCTCGAACGGAATGGGGTTTTCGCCCGACTTATCAAGATTTTATTTCACTGAATCCAATACGAACCGTATCTTTGTATACGATTATACGGCTGAGACCGGCCACATATCTAACGGGAGAGCACTCGTGGAGACACCACCGGATGGTGGGATACCGGATGGGATGACTGTTGACAGCGCTGGCAATATTTGGTCTGCCCGCTGGAATGGCTCGAAAATTGTCCAATACACAGAGGCTGGCGAAACACTCCAGCAGGTGTCTTTTCCAGCAAGAAAAGTTTCAGCTGTTACCTTTGGTGGGTCTAACTATACTGAATTATACGTTACGACGGCACTGAACGATAATAGTCGCGACAGAGAGGGCAGCGGAGCTGGCGGTCTATTTCGAATACAGGACGTTTCTCCGTCTGGAACGGCTGAATATCGATCAGATATCGCATAACAGGGTCTATCGACGATCCACTTCGCGCTTTTCCCACCCCTTCTCGAATAGATTTATTGTATGCACCTTCTCCTCAGTGTACGTATGCTCTGCAACCACGTCGTGATCTAATTCGATTCCGAATCCTGGTCCATCTGGAATGGTCACATACCCATCTTTCACTTCGAGGGGTTCAACCAACAGTTCATCAACCCACTCAACATCGTATGTCTGAAACATTTCTTGAATCATAAAGTTTGGAACCGTTGCACAGACATGAGCGTAGATTGCACCTGCGACTGGTCCCTGTGGATTATGCGGGGCATACCCGACATGATCTGCCTCCGCGATGGCTGCAATCTTTTTTCCTTCAGTGATGCCTCCAGTGTTCATTAGATCCGGCTGGATGACATCAACCTCTGTTTGTGTAACTAGTTCAAAGAATTCGTGTTTCGTCATATGTCGTTCTCCAGTCGCGATTGGAATGGGTGACTTCCGTGAGACCTCAGCAAGAGTATTCATTGAATCTGGTGGGCAGGGCTCCTCAAACCACGTTGGGTCGAATTCAGCGAGTTTGTGTGCAACATCAACTGCATGGCCAGCACTGAACCGGCCGTGACCCTCAATGAGGAGGTCAACGTTTGGCCCGACGGCCTCACGAACCGCCCTGACGATATCAATCGCGTGATTCAGTTCTTTTCGGCTCATTCGCTCCCACGCCACCCCGAATGGGTCAAACTTCATGGCGTCATATCCATCGTCAACAACTGCCTGAGCTGCTTCTGCAAATTTTTCTGGATCGCCATTTGTGTCTGTGTACCATCCATTTGCATAAGCCCGCAACTCATCTCCGTGCACTTTTCCTCCGAGTAAATCATGCACTGGCTCATTGAGCAACTTTCCCTTGATATCATAACAGGCCATATCGATTGCTGAGATCACTGTCGTGTTGATGATATTCTTTGAAAACCATTCATCACGGTACATCTCTAACCACATCTGCTCAGTCTCGAATGGATCAGAGCCAATGAAGTATTTCGACATCTCTTCAATTGCAGCAACGACCGTCCGAGGTTTGTCATGCGTCGTTGCCTCTGCGAGCCCTCTGACCCCGCTATCAGTTATGACTTCGACGAAGACCCATGGCTTCCATGGATTGGCAACGATATATGTCTCAAAATCGGTGATTGTTGTCTTAGACATATTATATCTCAGGTCTGGTGATTGCTAAAACACTACCGGTCTGTGAAATTTAGACCACTGTCTACAGACGTGGGCGGGTCATCGCTTGCACGATTGCGATGAAGCACAGACACGAATCAACGTATTAGCTTATGTATGTATCGCCAGAGCATCTATACCTCTCGCTGCTTCCGTCGGTACGAACATTGAATATGTTGAATCCACAGGCTGAGTAGGGCAGTTGCCTCAGCCTTGTTCCTGATTGGAAATCGAAGATTTCCGTTCTCGTTTCCGTTCCCGTGATGACGCTTTGGGTCTCAAACCACTTGAGAGGGTGAAGTCTATCAAAGTCATTTCGCCTCGTGCCGTCATCTAAAGATGTTGACAGACACTAAAGAGGTTTATATGAAACGGTCGTTCGGAGGTTTGGAAATGCGACTCCTCCCAAAATCCGCCACTAGCGGTGAGACGGGGGTTGTCGATGGCTGTGGAGGACCCTCACGGACACAGCGAGTGTTTGGGTGTTTGAGCCGACTTTGAGAGAGGGAGCTCAGGAGGAATGAAGTCTGTGTCCGTCCGTTTCTGGACGGCATGGACAAAACGGTGAAGCCTCGGGACTTGCGAGGGACTTCACCGCGAACCTCAAAAGGATTTGTAAGCGTATACAGAGGACAAGGCAGATGCCCGAGGTCGCACGGGAATCACAGTTTTCTATCACGACTCCATGTTGTCTTTCGAATGACTCGTGCTGAGAGGTATGCTGCGGAGATAATAGTTAGTATATTATTAGGACAGAGACCCAGCAAGACTCTAACCAGTGCTCACACTGATATCAATTTCCAGAATATGGCGCGATATTCATCATAATCTTTTTTATCATACCTTGTCTTACTCTAGCGTAACGTGCAGGTTTGGATAACGCACGGGACCTGAACATCATGACACATAAATCAGAAGATGACCCGACACAGAGCCGCCGCCGATATCTGACTGGCGTGACTGCTGCGGGAATTGCTGCCCTCGCAGGATGCAGTGGCGGCGGGAGCGAGACCGGCGAAAGCGAGGACGCTTCCCAGGGGACGACTGCTGGTAGCGGTAGTGAGTCAACAACACAATCTGGGCCGAACTACGCTGCGTATCAGGATGTATCGATCACGTTTGCAACAAGTTCGCTGTATACGGAGCCGATGAATGACTTAGCCTCAACATTCAACGAAGAGACTGGTATTGAGGTGAATGTTACATCATATGCGCAGAGCGAAATGCTCACAAAGCTCCAAAATCAACTTCGCGCTCGACAGGCAGAGTTCGATGCATTTGTTTCAGATGTCATTTGGACAGGGACGCTTATGGATCCAGGCTGGGCTGAGCCACTTGAGGCATATCTCAACGACTCTTCGTTGGCAATGGAGTCATATGATTACGATGACCATCTTGACGTCTTCGCACGAAACTATGGCCAATGGAATGGTGAGACATATGGCCTGCCATGGTACGGTGACACAATGAAACTCAACGTGCGTAAAGACTTGCTTGAGCAGTACGCTGACGAGTTTAATCAGAATCACGACTTCGACATCATGCCCCCATTTCCTGAGGGATATGACAGCTATGCTCAATTCAACAAAGTTGCACAATTTATGCATGATAAAGGGCATCAGATGGGGCTTGAAGGACGACGTGGATGGAACATCGTATACTACTATCCAAATCGATTCTCTGCAGAAACTGGTATGCAGAGTATGCTTGATGAGGACGGTAACTCTCGACTCAGCATGCAGGGTGCACAAGACGCGCTGCAATTAATGGTCGATCAGACTGAATTCGCGCGGAATCCACTCTCGACCGGATATACACAGAGCAGAGACCAATTCCTCAATGGTGACACGTGGGCTGTTGAGCAGTGGGGGACAGCAACAAAGAAGATAATCGATAAATGGGGCTGGGAAGACGGCGTTCGTGTGACACTCACACCAGGGGGTTATCCTGACTTAGGTGGATGGGGTATGCTGGTTAATTCTTTCTCGGATCAGGATCGGAAAGACGCTGCATTTCTTTTCGCACAGTGGGCAACCTCAAAGGAGATGGATAAATACACGATGCGTGAACACGGTGTGACGCCGACACGTGCATCCTCATTTACTGATGATCTTAAAGAGGCATCTCCGCAGTTGCGATATCAAGACCCAGAGGCGAACCCAGGGATAAAGACACTCTCTCTTCGTCCGCGGAACCCGAATTATCAAGAACTCGGTAACACAATGCAAACGCGCATTAGTGAGGCACTCTCTGGAAGTGCTGGAGTTGAAGAGACGATTAACACAATCCACAGCGAATGGCAGAGCATCATGGGTAACTGACCAGCTCTGAGATGAGCACTGTAGATATTTTTTCCATATGGCGTCAGCGCGTTGAAGACGGTCTCAGCAGTGAGCGAGCGATTGCGTGGTTATTCGTTGCCCCAGCAGTAATCTTGCTGTTAGCAATCGCGATATATCCGTTTATTCAGATGATCTATGATAGCGTGTTCGCGTTTAGCTCAGCGGGCCAACGCGAGGCATTTGTCGGCATCGAGAATTTTGTACGCGTCCTGTCTGATGGACGATTTACGGGTGCAGTTTTGTTTACCATTGTGTTCGTTATGATTGTGGTGAGCAGTGAATTTCTACTTGGGCTTGGAATTTCTTTACTGATATATAGCCAATATATCAAGCGCCGACAACTGCTTGTGGTGTTAAGCCTCCCTCCGATGATGCTTAGTCCAGTAATTGCTGGTCTCACTTGGCGTATGTTATTTAATGTGGAGTTTGGCCTTGTTAACCACTTGCTTTCATTGAATATTGACTGGATTGCAGGGAGACCATGGGCAGCAGCAGCAATCGTCATTACGGATATCTGGATGTGGACACCACTGTTTGTGCTAGTATTTGCATCGACGCTCCAAGCGATTCCAGAGGTGTATTATGAAGCTGCCGAGATTGACGGAATGAGTGCCTGGCAGCGATTTAAATGGATTACTTTTCCGCAGATGCGCACCGCAATCGTGATAGTGTTGTTACTTCGCGTCGTCCGTGCATTCAAAGTATTCCCGAAGATTCAGGTGATGACTCTTGGCGGACCAGGCTCATTCACTGAGTCAATCGCAATGATCACATACAACTATGGGTTTAGTTTCTTCTCCCTTGGGCGGGCGAGTGCTGCGGGTGTGCTCTATTGGTTTTTAATGTTTATCACTGCGTTCATTATCTTCCGTGCAGTCGCTGAGGAACTTATTTCCCCGGAGGAATACTGACATGAATCTAACCAACACGAATCGGTATGCCCGCACGCTTGTCCGCGGAAGTGTTTACGCATTAGTTGCACTGTGGCTCGTGTGGATCTGGGGTCCAATTCTGTGGGATCTCTTCACTGGTGTGTCCGTGAATCCACAGACAGATCCACCAACGCTCATTCCGCAGCAGTTCACTCTTGAGCATTATATGACTGTTGTCCAAGAAGAAGATATTCTGATCTATATCCGCAACAGCACGGTTGTGACGACAGTTAGTACAGCTCTGTCTGTACTTGTTGGTGCACTGGCGGCTTATTCACTCACGCGGTATGACCCTGGCGACGGACAAATAAGCTTCTTCACACTCAGCATGCGGTTTCTACCACCAATCGCAGTCGCGATACCTATATATACGATGTTTATCGGATTAGAGTGGATTAACACGTGGCAGGCATTAATTGTTGCTTACTTGACTATTGGTATCCCCATATCGACGTGGATTATGTTGATCTTCTTCCAGAAAATCCCTGAAGAACTTGAGGAGGCCTCGCGGGTTGACGGGTGGTCCAGAATGCAAACATGGCGTCGGGTCGTCCTGCCGTTAGCAACTCCTGGAATCTCCAGTGCAGCTATTCTCACTGCAATACTGATGTGGAATGAGTATGTATTGGCGCTGGTATTAACCACGACAAAGGAAGCACAGACCGTGCCAATCTATTTAGCTGGCTTCGTGACGACTCGTGGTGTTCTGTGGGGCCGGATGGGTGCAGCCACCATCATTGCGTTAACACCGATTGTTGTGCTAGCCTTTATCGCACAAGAACGACTCGTCGCTGGCTTCACACTTGAGTCATCATAATGATTTTGAGTTCACTATGGAAATGAATACCAATGGCAAAAACTGAGCTGCTCAACCTTCGGAAGGAGTACGATGATGTAATCGCAGTTGATGATATCTCCATCACCTTGGAGGATGGAGAATTTCTCGTTCTTCTTGGACCATCTGGATGTGGAAAAAGCACAACATTACGGATGATAGCGGGACTCGAAACGGCCACCGCAGGTGATATTCGTGTCGGCGGTGAGGTGGTCAATGACCAGGCGCCAGCAGAGCGAGATTTTGCCCTCGTGTTCCAACAGGTTGCGTTGTACCCGCATATGTCCGTTCAGAATAATATCTCATCTCCTCTGCGTGCTGCAAAACTCGATGCTGATACTATCGAAAGACGCGTGCTGAAAACGGCTAAACTTCTCAATATTGAAGAGCTACTTGATCGTCGACCCAGTGAACTCTCTGGTGGTCAACAGCAGCGCGTCGCTATCGGTCGAGCACTAGTGCGTGAGCCGCGAGCATTCTTGCTTGACGAGCCATTTTCAAAGCTTGATCAAAAACTTCGTATTCAATTGCAGAAGGAACTCAAACAACTCCAAGGAGAAATGGAGATCACGACAGTATTTGTCACACATGATCAAGAAGAAGCGATGGTGCTCGCCGATAGAATCGCAGTCATGGATGAGGGATCACTCCAACAGATTGACCCCCCTGAAAATATCTATCAGAAACCAGCGAATAAGTTCGTCGCAGATTTTATTGGTAATCCAACTATGAATTTCTTTGATGCATCCATCGAAGATCGCGGTCTGAAAATCGAAGGGGAAATCTACTCAGAGTGGAATCGCTCTGTGCGGCATGCCAGTATCGATTCAATGGCTGCGCGACCGGAGGATATCGTGCTTTCGGAGTCACACACGACCGAATCAATGCTGACGGCGACAGTCAGTTTGATTGAGATGCGTGGGTCGACAGCATACTTTGTCTGTCAGTTTGATAGTCGTGAGCTCACAGTATTAAAAAAGAATGATCATGATGATATTTCTGAAGGGGATACTGTTGCACTCTCGTTTGATTTCGAGGCAGTGAATTTATTCGATTCCAATGGAAAACTGGTCAATGTCACGGAATCAGCAGTGCGACAATCATAAAATAACTATTCAGGTTGTTGAATAACGTTGACAAACTCTCCTGATTGGTCCTGCGTGTCCAATTGTTCCACGTTCATTGCAACGATGTCCGCAAGTCGTTCCCAATGTTTTGGGGTGTGCCCAGCATTGTGTGGCGTGATAATAACATTGTTGAAGTCCCATAACGGATGGTCAGCAGGCAGTGGCTCCGGGTCAGTGACATCTAGTCCAGCCCCGCTCAATTCATCTGACCGCAGGGCAGTGACGAGATCATCAGTGTCGACTACCGGGCCTCTCCCGACATTGACGAGATAGCAATCTGGCGGTAGCGTATCAAACGCCCGTTTGTCAATGAGTCCACGTGTCGTCTCCGACAGTGGCGCGGCCAAAATTAAGTAATCTGTCCGGGCAAGCGCTGATTGCAACTTCGCATCATCAAATCCAATCACCTCATCAGTTGGGCCTCCTTTAGAGGGTGTGTATCGTACTCCGATAGTCTCGACACCAAATCCTCTCAAACGATCAACGACAGCCATTCCGATGGCTCCCAGACCAACGACAGTGACCGTTGACCCATTTAGTTCACCTGCCTGAAAATGCTGCCAGTGGCTTCTCTGTGTTTGGTTTATTGCAATTTCCAGCCGTCGAGTGTGCATTAAAATATATCCCAATACTTGTTCGGCGATGTTTGGGGCGTGAATTCCGGCTGCGTTCGTCACGATCACCCCCTGTTTACTGAATTGGTCCAATGGAAGATGATCATAGCCTGCGGCGACTCCGGCGAACAGCTCTAATGTCTCAGCCTTTTCTAATAACTCCTGGGATACGTGAACTGAAGACAGAACCCGTGCGCGCTTGATTAGTGAGGCCTCCTCGTCTGGTGTGTGTGCGACAACGACGTTATGATCAGGCAACCGCTCACGAATCGCAGCTCCATATGGCTCTGTTGGCATCCCGTGTGTTCCCTTCCGACGAATCAGTACGTCAATCGTTTCCATGCAATATTCACTATGTTATATTCTTTCGGGCGAACAAAAAACGCCTCCCATTCGACGCACAATCCAATCTTCTTAGATCAAGCAAATGATATTTTCGTCTGATCTACCTGACTGTGTATCGAATATAAGACTAACCAGCGATGCAACTCATAGGTTATCTCCAACAATGTGCGCGCATGATAAGTGTCTGAATAGTGCTGATGTCACAGCCAACTCCTGATGATTGATTACCGGGAGTTCATATTCAACTCGGCTCGGAACCGAAGTGCATACTGCCGGGAAAGCGATAGTTTAGCGGATCTTCTACAGATGGCATGTTTAGTGCCTTAGAGCCGCGCGGGCCGGTGATCCCCCATCTCTGTGACAACTTTGAGTGTGTCTCTGCTGATATTGCCGATTCATATCTGATGAGGACAACTGAAACTTCCCATCATCATACGACTGTTACTTGATTCTCAAGTGTTCCGATATTTTCAATAAAGATCTCGATTTCATCATCGGGTTGCAATGTGAACTCATCATCTGGCACGAGTGCTGTTCCAGTCATCAATACTGCAAGTTCGGGCGCTTTATTATGTCGATTAAAGTATGAAACGAGCTCTTCACAACTGCGTGCCATCTCTCCTGTTGAGGTTGCATCGTCAAAAATCTGCTTTCCATCACGACGAATCTCAATTTCCATGTGTAAATCGTGTGGGTCGTTGATTGTCTCTATGGAGGCGACGCTTGGACCAAGCGCGCAGCAGCGGTCGTACACCTTTGCCTGTGGCAAAAACAGTGGATTACTACCTTCGATTTCACGGCTGCTCATGTCATTACCAATAGTATATCCGATTATATCGCCGTAATATAGAACAATGCCAAGTTCTGGTTCAGGCACATCCCATGTCGAATCACCTCGAATACCGACCGCTTCATTAGGCCCAACCGTCCGACTTGGTGTGGCTTTGAAAAACAGCTCTGGTCGGTCACTCTCATACACATCAAGATACATCTCTGGCATGCTACTCTCAGACTCGCGTGCTTCTTCACTAATCTGATACGTGACTCCTGCAGCCCAGACTTCATCAGCCACAACCGGCAATGATGCTGTCTCTATGACTGCTGGGTCAACGCGGTTTCGGTCCTCGATAAGATGTCTTGCAACCGCATCAGTTCCCGTATCCATCGTCGTTGCTATCTTGGCGAGGTCCCGAAAGCGACTAATCCCCTCGTTAGCTCTGGTGAGGTCAAAAAACGACTCATCAGCATTGACCACTAATCGTCTCTCATCGTCAATACGTACTCTATGATAGTTCACTGGGTAACCTGTATGATATGAATTATAATAACATTACTGCTATATCATAATAAGATGAGAAGTATGCGTCTCAGGAGTACGTGATATTTAATTCAACGACATTTACTCGCTCAAGGAGAATCTGTGGCAGTTCTTCATTGAAACGGTCTCCCCGCATCCGATTAGTTGGTGCAGCAATACTCATTGCGCCCAACACCCGGTCATCATTACTCAGTACTGGAGCGGCAATGCATCGCAGTCCCTCGTGATGTTCCTCGTCATCAATGGCGTATCCTCGTTCACGGATGCGATTTAATTCCTGTTCCAACTCAGACTGCGTGGTGATCGTCTGCGCTGTTTGTGCGGGCAATCCTCGCCGATCAATGATAGTATCGACGCGCGCATCCGGAAGATATGCGAGAATCGACTTTCCAAGAGCCGTACTATGAAGATTGACGCATGTTCCGATATGTGCACCGACATTAACGGCCTCTGTGCCTCGTGACCGGTGCAAATATGTCCCCATTCCATGCTCTTCGATTAATAGATTTGCCAACTCGCCGGTTTCCTCAGCGATTTTATTCACCTCTGGTCGTGCAATCTCATACACTGGGTACTGTTTTCGAGCTGCTGCTCCGAGTTCAAGAAAGCGAATACCGACACGATATGTCGAACCCTCCTTTCGCACGAAATCTTCCTGTCGTAAAGTAGAGAGATAGTTGTGAAGCGTGCTCTTGGGAATATCAAGGTACACGCTCAGTTCCGTCACGCCTGCCCCACCGAGGTCTAATAACGCATATATGACCTCAAACATCGTCTCAATTGAGCCAACGGGGTTTTTCGCCTGTTTACTCATACTGAATCGTGTTTGACGCCTATACATATCTCTTCCGGAGCGTTCGAAACTAATCCCGATTATATCGGAGTGTTCAGATAAATTGACTTCATGCGAAGGTGGGCGGTCTGAGCCAATCGTCAGCAGTGTCTACCTACACGTGTTCAAAACGATTGATATACTTCCGAATCACTGTGCTCGGAACACTGCTGTCCTAACAGAGTGCGATTTTTCGCCAAGACCTGCCCTCTTAAAAGTATTCTTCCAATACAACTCCCTGTTCATTCCATGCGTCTCGTGTATGATACGTTCGCCACGCGAGTTACCCCTTACTTAGTGAGTGTTTTCGATGAGCGGAGACGAACAAATGAACATGGAATGGACAGATGAAATGCGTAATGAGTGTATATCCTACTCGTACCCGAAACACACCACCCAACGCTTCATCATTATCCAGACACTACTATCACAGTACGCTCACCAAGAGGTGATTGTTACGTCGCGAAGCGGCCGATCAAGAGGGATTGATATGTTCCCACCTGTGTGGTGCGAGAGGTAGAATCCAATAATGATCTCAAGTGAGCGCTTGGCAGCGACTCCCGGTGAGTAATTCTCTGCAGTATCATTTAGTAGATCTTCGACATGGTGTGCTGCATTGCTAAATGATTGCTTATAATCTTCTTCCCATGTCCATGCACCTTCGATACCCGTTAGTGGCCTTTCAACATGCTCACCATTTTCGAGCGAGAAGTAACGCCACTCACCATCATCGTTATTCATGTACAGCTTTCCGTTTGATCCAATAAAGCTGAGTGTCATCGACGAAGGCTCACGAGGAACAGTGCAATCAATCGTAGTGAACGTCCCATCATCCAGCACCACATACCCACCTCCACCAGCATCATCAACTTCGCGACCTGCTTCAAGTGACTCAACTGCCTCGTTTTCACCTGTGATATAGCCACTCACTTGTTCTGCACGCGCATCCAATAGATACACCAGTGTATCAAGTAAATGTGTTGAATTGCGCAACAATTCCATGCGAAATTGCGCGCTCACTGAGTACATCTCACCTAATAGATCATCGTGCTGCATGAGCTCGTGTAACGTCTGTAGTTTATCAGTAAACCTGAATGAGTGATTCACTAACAATTCAGTATTACGCTTGGCGCAGGTGCTGATCATCTCCTCAGCGTCTGTCACCGAGGAAGCGATCGGCTTTTCACACCAAATCACATCTGGGTCAGCAGATGACTCTGCCGTGTCAACTACATGGCGGTGATGGAGAAATGAGGGGGTACAAACGGATACAACGTCGAGATCCTCTGCAGCAAGCATCGATTTGTGCCCAATGTAACGCCTTGACTTCGGGATATCCCAAGCTTCACCAAACTGTGATAACTTCTCTGCATCGACATCGGCAACTCCAACTAATTCAATCTCATCCGTCGAAGCATACCCCCCTGCATGACTTGCATCTATCTTCTCAGTTCCGATTGCGTCCTTATCGTGCATCCCAAGAATACCCATTCCTGCAATTCCACCCGTTCCAATGATTCCTGCCCGGTATGGTCTCATCGGCTATCCCTCGCGTGTAGACTGTGAAGAGATTGATTCTGTGTCATATTGCATCCGACACCCAATTGTGTACCTCTATTTGTGAACATTCTGTATCTCATATTCATTTCTGTGTAGCTATCTGCAGTGAACCAACCCAACCTGCTCGCCGGCTCCATAGCGACGAGGCTCCTGTGCTCTCGTGTTAGATTCCCCGCTTCGACGACGGTGACTGCGAGTCGTGCGTCCTGATGACGCTTCCTTCCAGTGACACCAGCCCCCACAAACATTGGTTTGGGCTGTCCCAACGGTATTTCGGACTGCTCGAAATCCACTCTCAGCCCACCCAAGCAACGCTGATAACCCTCTAACGCCAGGCTGCGATCTCTCCCAGCAGTGAATCCACGGCTTGGAGACGAGTGCTGCTTCAGACAGGAGTCGCCAAATTTCGAGAATTTCATTGGTGCATGACCGGCCCGCTTCGTGTTACTATCCACAGCGAAGCCTGATTAGTTGGATTCGACACCACGGTCTTCGGTTGATACTTTTCAGTTAATCCACCACTATCGAAACCTCGGCCAGCAGGCAATCTGAGGACACCACTCTTGATCTGACGAACTATCGCTTGCAGACAGGTGAGCTCCACCTGTTTCCTCCCTGTCCACCTTTGTTTCCAGTTGGAGAGCTGGTTCTGTATTGTGATGTGCGATGGCTCGTTGTAATCATAAGTAGGAGCACATTGCTGTGTGAGGGCGTGATTGTAGATTTCACGGTCGGGTTGAGTCCGTTCCCATGTGGTCCTCTCAGTAGCTATGTTCTCGGGTGTGTTTCGATATTGGAACTGAACGTGGATTTTCTCAGCCACCGACTCAATTGTTGGGCTGATCATACTTGTAATTTGTTGGGTATGTGGACGCTGTTTCCGATCTGATACGCTACTCGGCCAATAGCTTCTCTTACTGATTAAGGGGGAACTGAGCCCCAATAAGTTGCATTCAGATGAGCGGTCCAGCTAAACATGACAGTGATCAGACAGACATATGCTCACCACTGATGATGAACATATTCGTGTATGTGTTCATCATACACTCTTTCGATTGCTTGATGAGTCTTCTTATCGAGAGAGTCCGCTGTACTGGCTGCTCCGTTTGATTTAATATGAGATGGTGTTGTCGACCCTGGGATAACTGTGGAAACCGCCGAATGATCTAATATCCATCTGAGCGAGAGTTGTGCCATTGACAATCTATCTGGACAATATGACTCAAGCTCATCGACTGCTCGAAGTCCAACATCGTATGGCACGCCAGCAAAGGTTTCTCCAACGTCGAAGGCCTCGCCCTCTCGATTGAAGTTACGGTGGTCATCCTCGGCGAACTCTGTATCTAATCCAAGATTGCCAGTCAGCAAACCAGACGCGAGGGGAACACGAACTATCACTCCAATATTTCGACGAGCGGCCTCATCGAAAAAGAGTTCCTTTGGCCGTTGTCGAAATGGGTTAAATATAATTTGGACCGTGTCAACATTCGGATATTCGATTGCCTTCAGCCCCTGTTCAACCTTCTCAACACTGACACCATATGCATTAATTCGACCCTCCTCGGCTAAATTATCCATTGCTGCAAAGATAGCCGGCCGATAATACGCATCAGTCGGCGGACAATGTAACTGGACGAGGTCGAGTGTTTCAACATCGAGGTTTTCACGCGAACGGTCGACAAATGCCCGAAGATTTGATTCGGTGTATCCTTCAACTGTATGTGGGTCAAGCCGACGACCTGCTTTAGTGGCAACAGTGACCTCACCAGAGTCAATCTCATCACGAAGCACTTCTCTGATAAACCGCTCTGAGCGGCCGTCACCGTATACATCGGCTGTATCAAAAAAATCAACCCCAGCCTCGTATGCAGCCTTGAGTGCCCTTTTTGCTTCTTGTTCTGCGACTGGCCCCCAGTCACTACCTATCTCCCATGCACCATATCCGACTTCACTCACAGACCCAATGTTTCCTAATGATCGGTGATTCATCGTATATATATCGCCTATCGACTCGTATCAATCTTATTAGCTCTTGATGTCTCTATCTCAGGGCAAGAGGATCATATTATTCATTAATGATGAATGTGCTTCGTGCATGCATTGAGTGTGAGTCATATACTTACTAACAGATGTACAATTGATAGCTGTATCGATAATGTATATATA
>ERZ1034569.121-NODE-121-length-28589-cov-9.509147_pt1 | contig 28589 bp, 33 predicted proteins | sample MGYA00520706_ERZ1034569 | MGnify/ENA primary metagenome ERZ1034569 (study PRJEB33760, sample SAMEA4777722) | hypersaline lake metagenome | biome: hypersaline environment; feature: brines | place: Spain | collected 2014-08 | depth 0 m ...
CCGTCGGCCGGCCGTGCGGTGGTCGTCGAACCAACTCGGCAGGAGGTGCGCGTCCAGTCGTCGGCGACCCAGCTCGATGCGCGGGCGGTGCAGACAGCGACGGGCGAGCGGCGCGTCCGTGTCGTTGGGCGGTTGCTGGCCCAGGGCGAGGGCATCCCCGAACAGGAGGTCGCGGTTCGGATCGGTGGCCAGCAAGTCAGGACGCTCCGGACGAACGCGAGTGGATACTACCCCGGGACGGTGACGGTTCCGAACGCGTCGTCCCCGGCGGCCGGCCAGGCGTCGCTCAGCGTGGTCGTGGCGTACGACGGCACAGGGACGAACTTAGAGAGTGCTCGGACACGACAGGCGGTGTCGGTTCGGAGCGGTGTCGCGGCTGAGTCAGGTGTGGGCGATCGTATCGTCGCCTTCGTCGGGTCGAATCCGGTTGCAGTCGGGGGGGGACTGTCGTCGGTTTCGGGCTGCTGGTCGCCGGTGGCTTCGTGATCATGCGTCGACGGCGGACGAGTGAGGGGACGGTAGCCAGCGGTGACGATTCCGAGCAGCCGACCGGGGCAACACCCGTATCCGGTGACACCAGTGAGGAGTCGGACCGGAGTCCTGATATCACGGCGGTCCGGGACGCGCTGTCTGCGGGGGCGTACAGTAGGGCCGTCCTCTCCGGGTACGCGGCACTCCGGCAGGGACTGGCAGTGGCGGAGGGGCCGGCGACACATTGGGAGTTCTACCGGATGGCCGCCGACAGCGGGCTCTCGGAGGCCCAACTCGACGCGCTCCGCGAGGTGACCGAGGCGTTCGAGCGCGTGAGTTTCGCGGGTGAGGCGCCCGACGAGGAGACGGCTGCGACCGTGCTGGAGCGCGTTCGCGCGGCGCTCGATGAGGGAGACTCGGGCGTTGAGGCGGCCGGGGCCGACGACTGATCGTCGTGCGATGGCGTACGATCACGATTCGACCACCCGGAATCGTAAGTTTCGATGCCGACAGTAGGGGCGGAGATCTATGTCATTCGCCGAGGAACCGTCGGAAATCCCGAGCGGGAGATCGAAAGCCCGCCTCGTCGATCCACCGCTTCAGATACGTATCCGCTGTATCGGCCGCGATCCGGTCGTTTTCGACGAACCGAACCAACAGACCGATTGATCCGGTTAGCCCGATCCCACGCTGGTCGGCAACCGTCCGTGCATCTCCATCATCGGTCACGACCGTCCCCTCGGCCTCCGCTGCGACGGCCAACGCCTGCGCCTCCCCCGGGTCCAGGGTCTCCAGAAGTGTCTCTTCCAGCTTCTGTGCTGGCGGTGACGGGGTGACCACGGGGATTCCGTCTTCGAGTGCGCTCAGAGCCCGCTCGAGATACTGATGAGTCTCGATTCCGTCGTTGAGTTCAGTAGATACAGCGTCAACCGTCACGACCCGGGGTAACCCCAGCAACAACTCGACGTGGTTGACGTGAGCGAAGTTCGAAAGAACAGTCGTGTTCAGAACGGTCGCCTTTCTCGGCACCTCTGTCATTCGAGATCCCGGGCGGCCTCGATCTCGTCTCGTACAGCCGCCACGTCCTCAGGTCCGAGCCGTAGTTCGACGCCCTCTTCCCGCAGGATGTCTCGCATCTCGAACCGATTGACAGCAGCGAGCCGCGCGGCGGTCCCCAGCGTGATATCCTCGGTCTCGTACAGCGAGACCGCAGCCGCTATTCGGGCGTTCTGGTTCTCCTCGAAGTATTCACGGAGGACGTGTCGGATGGCGTCGCTCTTGTTCTCGAAGATACCTGCTTTGACGGCCCCCTCCATGAGATCGGTGAGGTCATCCGGGATGGTCGCGGTGGTTCGGGACATGCCTCGTCTCAAGAGAGGCCTTCATGCAGTATATGAATTATGCCGGAGAAGGTAGGGTTTCAGAACACCGGGGTACTACTGCCGGTCCTGGTCTCCGGCAGCGTTCAGGGCGCTGCTCAGGGCGAAGAGTTTCTTGACGACATCGCTGGAGGCTAGCCGGTATCGGCGTGGCGTCGTGTTCGGCACCTCCTCAATGATGTCGACCTCGAGAAGCAGGTCGGTGTATGTACCGACCGTCTGCCGGGTCACACCAGCGTGATCGGCAAGTTCGCTCTTGTTGAACTCCCGGCCAGGGGGAAGATCGAGAATCGCGTCGATGAGGATGGGCACCCTCTCGTGTTGCATCAGGTGGAGGATGCCGCTCGGGTGTTTGAGCCGGGCTTGCTTGGTGTCCCGGTCCGCTGCGGGGTGCGTCGGGGGCGAGTCGCTCATGCACCTCCCGTGAACCCCGATGACAATAGTAATCCTCACAGGTGGTAACGCTAGTGAACACAAATCTACGAATCCTGCTGGTTCGGACCAGGGGACGCGAACACTCGCGCGTCGTGTTGGAGGCCTTCAGAGCCAGTCTTCGCCGACGTATTCGAGCCCATCCAGCTCCTCCTGTGGGTAGGTCGTGGTGACAGCGTGGACGACGTCGGCAACCTGTTTGATGGAGAGCGTCTCGTCGCCGACGGAGCGTACTGCCCGGTAGTCGTCCTCGTCGATTTTCAGCACGAAATCGTCGTCGTACGTGACGATTACTCGGTCGGTATCGAGGGAGTACTCGGCGATCGGGCGGTCGGATGTCCCCTTCCCGAGTTCGGGCACGAAATCGACGTGTTCGACATCGTGGCCGTAGTTCTCGAGGCGGTGGAACACCTCGTGTTCCACGTTCTCGTCCAGAATGAGCCGGTATGCCATCCTCAATTATCAGGTGGCGTCAGGGACGATCGGTCCTTGGCCTCGGCAACGGCACGCTCGTGACGTTCCTCGACCTCGCGCATCTCCGCAGGGTTGTTGTGGTAGTACGCCAGCGCCTCGTAGATGTCGGCGATGTCGAGGTTGTACCGTTCGGCTACCCGCTCCGGTGCGAGTCCTCGCTGCTCAACTCGAGCATGGACATCCCTGACGGTGACTCGACTTCCCTGGATGTGGGGCTCCTCGTGAATTTCCGACTCCGTGCCGGGAACGATTCGAGAAGGCTTCGTAGTCATTGCGTCGACTCAGGTGCTCACACGAGTTGAATCCATTTTTATGGTTCGCTCCGGGTCCTGACGGAACAGAACCCCGCCCGGCGTCAATATATCTCCGAGCACGCCGGGATGCGTGCGAGGTGAACGATTCAGACGAGGCGGGGGAGGACTTACGTGCCGCGATGCCACATCTCCGGGTATGGCAGTCGCGAAGTCGAAAATCGTCACCGCCGATGAGTCCGAGATTCACGACGAGCCTCACATCGAGGGGAGTCGGGTGACGGTCCAGCACATCCACGCCCGGGTCGAGGGGCGAGGGCTGCGCCCGGAGACGGTCGCGGAACGGCTGAATCTCGACGTGGCGGACGTGTACGAGGCGCTGGCCTACTACCACCGCCACCCCGAGGAGATGCGGGAGATCGAGGAGCGGCGCCAGCGGGTCGCTTCGGAGATGGAGACGCTCGAAAAGCCCGAATGAGGTTCCTCCTCGACGAGAATCTGGAACACGAGGTGTACCACCGGCTGGAGAACTACGGGCACGAGGTACTCCACGTCGAGGTGAGTGGAAGTCTGAACAAGGGCGATTCAGATCGGAAACTGGCCGAGCGTTCTCGCGAGGAGGGGTGGGTTATCGTCACCTACGACGACGATTTCTGGACAGACTTCTCAGAGTCCGCGTATGGGGCGCTCCTGTACTTCCCGGACCAGAGTTTGTCGGCGAAGCAACTGGCCGCTATCCTTCACGAGATATCGACGTACTACGATCAGGAACAACTGGTCGGGGTTGACTTCCTCCCGCGGCTGAAGCCGTGGGATTCCTCCGTGGGTGATTCGGCTATGCCGAGACCCCGGAGGCAAAGTTCCCCTCGCGGGTACTCCGGTTTGCGGGCTCCTCTTTGCTCGAATGATCACGGTGTTGCCACCGGTGATCGTCCCACTCGAGGCGTAGCACATCAGCGTGTCCGTTCTCAGGCCTGTTCTGGCCGGAGACCGCGGGCCGAGCCATCGGCCCTGCTAGCGCAACATCATCACTAACCACGTCCTGCAGGAAGTTCTCGCTCCCCACCACGTCGCTGTGCCCCTCGAAACCGCACTCACCGCACTGAAACACGTCGCCGCTCCGCCCCACGTGTTTTTCCTCGCCGCACCGCGGACAGCGACTTGACGTGCCCGCTTCGGACTCCTCGTGGACGCGAATCCCGCATTCCTCTTCGAGGACTTTGCGCATCCGGCGCCGGAATCGGCCGTGCGCCCAGAACAAGTCCGTCTTCTCGTTCACGGCTGCACTCCAATGTTTCTCCCGCACGTCGTCGAGCTTGCCGACGTACACCTCGCCCACGTTCCACTCACCGAAGAGACGGGCGAGGTAGCGGACGAGGGCGTCTTGGGCGTGGTCGCGGTGCGCCTTCCGTTTACTGTACAGGCGTTCGATTAGCTGACTCGTGTACTCGTCGTCGGGGAGTTGGGACTGCAGTTCCGCGATGCGCTCGGTGTACTCGTGGAAGCGGTCGAAGAGTGGACGGGCGTGGAAGACGGCTTGGTGGCCAGCGGTCGTCGTGACGGCGACGAAGTTGTTGGCACCGACATCCACGGTGGCCACGCACTCCTCGTCGCTGGAGTCTGTGGCCCGTGTTGTGTCGTGCAGGAATGTGACTGGTTGACGTGTCGTGAATGATTCGGTGGTTCTCTCGTACACAAGTTCTAACCGACCGCCCTTGCCGTCCCATTTCGGGTTGCCTCGGATTGGGACGCGGAGTCGCTGGTTGAGAGGAATGCCGTACTTCTCTTTCAGTTCGCTGCCCAGTGCGAGTTCGATCCGACTGCGTTCGCCCCATTCAACGGTGTAGGCGTCGTTGCGGATGCATGGCTTGAGGACGCGGTCATCGTCTTCCTTCCAGCAGTCGGGGAGACCGGGTTTCTCCGTGCGGTCGTGTTCCGGGTCGTGGTAGTTGTCGAGTTGGGTGTAGAACGCGTTCCATTGCTCGTCGCACTTGTCGAGCATCTTGTCGGTGATAGCTCGACCGATCGAACGCCTGAAATCGCACGCCGACACGGCGCCATCGTCGTCGAGCCGGACGAGCCCGGCTACGGCTACGCATACCGATATGCCTTCGAGCGTGTCCGCGGGGAGTACGTCGTCATCGGCGACGCGGATACGACCTATGACTTCGAGCAGATTCCACGTCTGCTGGAACCGGTCCGGAGCGGTGACGCCGACATCTGCATGGGGAGCCGCCTCGACGGAGAGATCAAGTCCGGCGCGATGCCCCCACTACACCAGTATATCGGGAACCCGCTTCTGACGAAGTTCCTCAATACGTTCTACGGTGCTGGCGTGTCCGACGCGCATAGCGGGTTCAGGGTATTCAGCCGGGACGCCCTGGAGACGTTGGAGGTGGACTCCGATGGCATGGAGTTCGCCAGTGAGCTGATCATGGACGCCGGGGCCCGCGGGCTCGTGATCGAGGAGCGACCGATCGTCTATCACGAGCGGGAGGGTGAGGCGACACTCGATAGCTTCCGCGATGGGTGGCGGCATGTCCGGTTCATGCTGGTGAACGCACCGGGATACCTGTTCTCGCTGCCTGGCCTGGCGATGATGGGGCTCGGTGGACTGCTCATGACGCTCTGTCTGGCTGGCGTGAGTTTGGGGGCGACCTCGTTCGGGCTGCATACGATGGTCGGCGGGAGTTTACTTACCCTCACCGGCGCTCAGATAGCTGCGTTCGCCGTGTTTGCGACCGTGACGAGTGACCCGATTCAGGCTCCGTCCGATCCAGTGACGGACTGGATCGTTGGCCGAGTGCAACTGGAGCATGGAGCAACTGCCGGGCTATTGGTGTTCGGTGTAGGGGCTGCCTACGTGGTGCTGATGGGTGTCCGCTGGGTTGCGAGTGGATTTACGATGCTTCCCGTACTCATGATCAATATAGCGGCGATGACTGCTGTTGTACTTGGTGTTCAACTGGTGTTCTCGTCGTTCTTCCTGAGCTCCGTTGCGGAGTGAGGCGGAACTCTGAGAATTCATCCGCATAGTAGCGATTACCGGGATCTGATACATTTGGGCTTATTTGATCAGACCTCTACTGCTCTCTGGAGGGCTCTTGTACATGGATTTGGATACTCAGCAGGAATCTCTGCAGGGGCATGTGAACAGTCATCCTTCTTTGGATACGGGTAGCAGCACGCTGTCGACCTGGTTGCATCCGGTAACACGATTTCGTGACCAGTTACCGCTAATCGCGTATATTTTGATATATGGAAATTGATTATAGTCGGATTATATGGAGTTTTAATTCACTAGGTATATACCAGCAATAAATCAGACAGCGCATATCATAACAGCCCGATCATCCTACCAAGCGACCAGCAACCCGAAAATTGATTCCTGAATAAGGTAGTAGAACATGTAATGAACGTCTCTACTGGTGTTGTTCTCGCAGGTGGAGAGGGACGGCGGCTCAGGCCCCTCACCACCAACCGGCCGAAGCCACTTCTCCCGGCAGGGAACCGGCCAATCCTTGAACACGTCCTCGATACGCTTCTCGAAATCAATATTCAGCGAATCATCATTGTCGTCGGATACCGGCGGAAGCGCATTCAACAACACTTCGGCCCGAGTTACCGCGACACCCCGATCGAATATGTTACGCAGGAGTCTGAACTCGGGAGTGGACATGCCCTCCTCCAAGCACGTAATCACGTTAGCGGGCCGTTCGTTGTGTTGAACGGAGACCGGATCATCGGTCAGGAGATTCTCGCCGATGTAACTAATACATTCACCGAAAGGGGCGTCCCCACGATAGCCGCGATGGAACACCCGGAGGCACATACTTTCGGAGCAGTGACACTCGACAACGGGAGGGTGACTGACCTCGTTGAGAAACCACAAAGTGGCCAGTATCAGCTGATCAATGCCGGCGTATACGGCCTCACGCTGGATATCTTCGACACGCTCGCTGAGACCCCGATGCACGAGGGCGAACTCGCGCTTCCCACAACCATCGGGCACCGTATCGAACGGGGCGATCCAGTGTACGGCATCCAGAGGGATGCCCTGTGGACGGACGCAACCTTCCCTTAGGACCTGATCGACCTCACTCGCAGTGTCCTCGAAACGGCCCGGGTCGACGTACCGGAAATCGACAGCGGACTCTATGTCGCCCCGTCGGCGATCGTCCACGAGGATGCTGTCCTCCAACCACCGACCCTCGTCGGACCGAACTGCGAGGTCGGCCCGAAAGCCGTCATCGGCCTGAAGACATCCCTCGGACGGAACGTGACGGTCGGCTCGAACACGACCGTCCAACGCTCCATCATCGACGCGGACACGCGAATTGGCGCTGGCTCGACACTCATTGAATGCGTTACAGGCGAGGATGTCAGCCTCGGACCGAATACGACCGTCCCAGGGGGTCCCGCCGAGGTGACGTTCGAGGGGCATGTGTATCAAAATCGGGACCTCGGGGCGGTCTTCGCTGACCGTGTCACCGCCCATGGTGGCACCACGGCGGAGCCGGGGACATTGGTCGGCCCGAACGTCACAATCGACAGTGGCGTCCAGATCAGCGGGTGCGTTCCCAGTGGTACCAGAAGAACAAGATAGGGAGTCGTTCCGACTCGAAACGCCCGATGTACTCAGACAGTACTGCCTTCTGGAAGAGTATAGAACCTCAAAGGCGAGAACCACCATACGAACGACTGTTCAACAATCACCTCAGCGGCGATATTGATGTCCCACAGCAATCGGTGAAGTCCTGTCGGAACCCGCTGTATCGATTCGCGAAGGCCATTCTTCTGCCTGCTCGGCGGCCACGTACATCCCCTGATCAAACCTCCGCTGCCCGTTCTCGACCGCGTTGCACGTCGTCGCCTCGTCCGCGCGCTCCTATAGGCACGCGATCTCTTCACACGGCTACAACCGTCGAGGTGACTCAACTCTCCTCCGTACAATCGTGATCACTGATTCGTTCGGGAAGGCCCACCGCTCCGCAACGCGGACAGGTGATCAGTGGGGGCTTCCCGCTCGGCGACAGTTCCGCCAGCGCTGCGGCCACGTGTCGCCTGACATCCGCGTCGCGCGTGCGAGTGAGCGCTTGGACGAAGTGCATCCGCAACCGCTCTACGTTCACCACGACCACCCCTTCCGCTCGACGGGGGTCGTTACTTCACTACAGTCGGATTGGCGTCCGGTGGACCCCAACTGCAGACGGGTGACCTGTGGGCCTATGCGGGGAGACACTGTGAGGGCAGTCCGTCGGTGATTGGACGCGGCCAACATGGTCCAGATTCAGCCATCTGCCACGGATAAAATCGCGCAGTCGTCTCGAAATGGGGGGTCGCTCAGCCGAGGGCCGGCCGATAGTTGAGTGGCGGCGAAGACACGCAGACACACGACTTCGTCCACATCGACGAGGTCCGAGCGAACCTGCTGGCCGCCACGACCGACGCCGTCGGCGAAGCGTACAACATCGGCACGGGCACCGAAACCTCGGTCCTCGACCTCGCCGAAAACATCCAGGAGGCCACCGACACCAACTCGGAGATTATCCACACCAATCCACGGCCGGCCGACATCGACCACAGCGTCGCGGACATCTCGAAGGCTCGCGAGCGGCTGGGGTACGAACCACAGGTGTCGCTGCAGGAGGGTATCGCGTCGATGGCTATGGCGGTTGAGAGTTGAACGACGGCGTCCGTTCGGTTCTGTACCGTCGAAAATGCGTTTTCTCGACATCATGTACGCAGACGCCGCGCGGTTCATCCGCGACGCCCTTCGGGACGCGGTCGAACCCCCGACGCAGTTGTCCGAGGAGGCCCTCGACCATCTCGCGGAGAGCCGCGAGCAGCGAGAGCAGGGTGAGACGGTGTCGCAGGACGATGTGAAGGAACGGCTCGGTATCGATGACAGATAGCAAGCGGAAGTCCACCCATGCAGGGGATTCTGAGCGACAGCGGAGCCACGCAGTCCGCGTTGTCTAGCTCAGTCTGGAGGGTCTCTACGTTCTCCGTCGTCTCCCCGTGCAGGGTTGTTATTAGTGACAGTGCTACCTCCAGCAGACATTCTGAATGGGTGAGAATTTATTAGCGATTACGAGGTAAGCAGGCTTGATGCGGCGAACCAACACGTTCGCGGTGCGCCCCCTCTCCGAGCAAGACGAGCGGCTGCTCCGCGAGCTGTTGGACGCATCTGCCAGCCTGTGGAACGAGCTGAACTACGAGCGCCGCCAGAACTTCTTCGATGGCGATAGTGTCTGGGATACCGCCGACTACCGCAAGCGGTACATCGGTGTCCTCGGTTCCGCAACCGCCCAGCAGGTCATCCGCAAAAACAGCGAGGCGTGGCGGTCGTTCTTCGCTGCCCGCGAGGACGGCGAGGACACCGCCCCACCCGGCTACTGGGGCAACGAAGACGACGGCAGGGAGTTGCGGACGTACATCCGCAACGACCAGTACACCCTCGAAACCTGCGAGCGGAGCCGACTCGAAATCCCCGTTGGCCAAGACCTGAAGGATGAGTTCGGGCTTGGCTACCACGACCGCCTACGGTTAGAGGTCTGTGGCGCTCCGAAGTGGGATGGCGAACCGGGTCGGTTGGAACTGTATTACGACGAGGTAGACGATACGTTCAGGGCCTTTCAACCTGTCACCGTACCCGATTCTCGACAGGATTCACCAGTAGCTGATGAGTCGGCTGCCTTGGACGTAGGCGCGAACAACCTCGTCGCCTGTACGACCACGACCGGCCAGCAGTATTGCTACGAGGGCCGTGACTTGTTCGCCCGTTTCCGCGAAACTACCGAAAAGATCGCCCGCCTGCAGTCGAAACTTCGCGAGGGCCGGTACAGCAGCCGACAGATTCGGCGCCTCTACCGCAAGCGCGCACGCCGACGCGACCACGCACAGGACGCCTTGGTGCGGAACCTGCTGGAGCGTCTGTACGACGAGGGCGTGGCGAGGGTGTATGTGGGCGACCTCAGCGATGTGCTGTCGGAACACTGGTCGGCACGAGTGAACGAGAAAACCCACCAGTTCTGGGCGTATCGCTCGTTCATCGACCGCCTTGGGACGACCGCCGAGGAGTACGGCATTACGGTTGAAGTGCGGTCGGAAGCGTACACCACTGCGGAGTGTCCAGCGTGTGGTGAGCGCGACGAGACGGTACGTACCGGCGATGTATTCTGGTGTCCGTGCGGCTATGAAGGACACGCCGACCTCGGTGCCTCGCGGACCTTCCTCGAAGCCCAGGCAGGCACCCACTTCGAAGTCGGGTCGATGGCACGGCCCGTGCGCCTCACGTGGGACAATCACGAATGGCGGCCTACCACACCCGCCCCGCTACAGCGGACAAATTCCAACGAGGAGCGCACAAACCGGAGTACCGGCGACGGGAACCTTGCCTCCGTGGGGTCAGTATAGCCATCCCCAGCGGAGGAATCCCGCCTCTTCAGGGGTGGGTGGATGTCAATGAGGTCGACTGGATACCGAAAGCACTCGATCTGCTCGACGGCCTCGACAGCGAAGCCCAGGAGCGACTGGTCAAGAAACTCGACGAGGCGAAGGACTGGACCTCCCATCGACTCGAGAAGCTGACCGGCTATCCGTACTACAAGCTCCGTGCGGGCGACTATCGTGCCATCATCACCTGGGACCGAGACGACGACCGCCTCGTCGTCGAAGCCGTCGGGCATCGCCGGAATATCTACGACCGCCATCTACCACCCTGAGTGCGAGCAAGGCCCACAGCGCCACTTCGGTGCTTCCCTCTGACGTCATCCCCATCTTCCTCCAACAGGTTCGGAACGACGAGCCCATCTCCGCGGATGATATCGTCTAAGCCAACCTCCGCGCCGCCACGACCGACGCCGTCGGCGAGGCGGACAACATCGGGACGGGCACCGAAACCTCCGTCCTCGACCTCGCCGAGACTATCCAGGAGGCCACTAACACCGATTCCCAAATCGTCCACGCCAACCCGCGTCCGGCCGACATCGACCACAGCGTCGCGGATATCGCGAAAGCGCGCGAGCAACTCGGCCACGACCCACGACTCTCACTCCGCAAGGGCATCGAGTCCCTGTCCGCTATAGGTACCTGATTCAACTAGAGCGCCGGCCACGGTTGACGCCGACTCCGATCGTCGCTGAACGCGAGAGCCCTGGCCATCGAACCACGCCGATCCCGATTCAGGACGGGATCGGCGGGATCAACCACGACAACGCGAGTGCCAGCGTTCGCCGCCCGACTCGTTCGGGGGTCTGTTGCAACCGTCCGTCAACTGTCGATATCATCCGGAACGGTATCGAAACCCAACGTCTGGAAGTCGTCCGTATCGAACGTGAAGACGTGTGAGGCGTCCTTCGAATCCGCGAGCACGCTACTGAGATGGTCGACGAGCGTGATCGTCTGATCGTCGTACTGCACGAACTGGTTGCAGGCGGCTTCGAACTGGTCCTCGTCGACATCGAGAACGGTGAACAATCCTCCAGCTCGAATCGCTCCGAGCGCCGTGCTGGCTGCCTCGTGGCTAACTCGCTGCACCAGCAGACGTGTCGTTTCAGCGAGGATATATCGGGAGGTCTACACCGGACGATAGAGTAGGTCCCCCGTCCGGATGCGTTCGAAGAGTTCGATCGTCCGCTCATGAAACGCAGCATCCTCGTCGAATCGGGCGTAGAACGGCCCGGTATCGACGAAGATTGGTTACGGTTCGATACCGCTCATCGGCTCTCAGGACTCCTCATCAGGCACAGAATCCCCACGAGAGGAGTCTTGTGTAAGGTATTCATCGACGTTCTGGGAGACATCGGATTGGCCACTCGAGAACGACGGCGCGGAAAAGAACGGATCATCCGAGTCAACTACGATCTCGTGGCCCTCTGTAGTAGCACGAACGACTGCTTTATCGAGGGCTTCGAGCGCATCTTCACGAGTGGATGACCGGGCAGTGACCTTTCGGGTTTCGTCACGCGCAAGCCACTGGCCCTCATCATCATCGTAGAGCAGCGTGATTCGTTTCGCCGTCGGACGATCGCTATTCGTGCTCATGAGTGATTGTCCCGCATATCGTGCCGCCATGTCGATCTGTGGCTGGCACACTCGCGTTTCGTATCCTATGCTTCCCCGTGCTCACTCTTTAATCATTTGCGCAACCCGAAATCGGCCTCACTGGAGGGTACCCGAGACATTCATCGAGGTTGCCTGGTGCCACGGAGCCGCTCGCCAGGTCCGTCAGAGGCCGACTAGGCCTGAAACAACAAGCAATTACCGGCGCCGGCGACGGGTCGCAAACACACGACCTGGTCGACATCAACGATGTCGTTCAGGCCGACCTCCGAGGTGATCATCCGAAGAGCCGCCGCAGGAGCGAATTCGAGTCCTCGGAGACGGAATCTGACTCCTCCCCCATCTGGTCGACAGTTGGCTCCGAAACCGCAGGCTCACCATCTCCCATCTCTGCTTCCAGCATCTGGATCCGTTCCTCTTTCAGCCCGAGCAGCGCCTCCAGTTCCTGCACTCGCTGTTCCAGTAACCGAATCCGTTCCGCATCGTAGGCTCGCTGCCCACGCTGTTGGGGCTGACGAAATGACGGTCGCGAACCAGCAGACGCAGCTCCGTCCCCACTCGCCGGTTCGTAGAACTCGTCCGTCACATCCACAGCCCGCGCGACGGTGACCTCACCATACGTCGAGCCGTCGCCGTAGTGCTGTTCATCCCACTTCTCGCGCATCAGCCCCGAGTCACGGAACAGCGCGTCCATCTGCTTCGCATCGCCACCGGTCCAGAAGGCAAGCAGACAGCAGAGCGCCATATCGGCCTCCGACTGACTCGCGTAGCCAGTCGTCTGTCCCTGCCAGAGTCGCTGGAACTTCTCGCCGTTCTTCGCGGCGCCCGCCCGTCGGATGAGCTCCGAATCCGAGAGTACGGGCGTTGACGACTGACTAGAGGCTTGCTCGTTCCCGACCGACGTGGTCTCCACACCGATGTGTTCATCGTATACCTCATCGAGTTCCTCGGGCCGTTCTTTCGCCGACTTGGGCGTCCCCTCGACATGGTCGCCGGTTACGGTGAAGAAGCGCTTCTTTTCGTACATCTCGACCTTCCCACGACGGTTCCGGTCGTTTGGAAGCCGCCCCTGTAGGATGACGTGATATCCCGTTCCGCTCGGTGAGACCTCGGTGTACGAATCGAGCGCACCGACGATCTCTTTCGCGACTGGGGTCGGCCGCCCATTCTCGGCATCGCGGCAGTCGTCCAGGTCGATACCGACGAGTGGGTCGATCTCGGTGAAGACGAACCCGAGGCCGTAGTTCCACTCGGTCGCGAACTCGTACGCGATGTCGAACGAACTCCACGTCTCCGGATCCGTCGTCGAGGCCCAATTGCCATCCGCGGGATTGATCGGCACCTTCGTCGGCTTACCGTCCCGCTCTTCTTCCCGCCAGCAGAGCCACTGCTCACGGGCAGTCATGGCATCCGGTATCTCGTCTGCCGTCGGCTGGGGGTACGCACTGTCAGTCATCGGCCACCTCTTCGCCGATGGACAGACCGTTCTCGGCCATCGCCTCGGATACCGTGTCAGCCTCGGAACGTGATTCCGCAACGTACCCGTCGATGACCTGTGTCTCATACGGACTCGCCCGAACGCGGATCGGGAACCAGCCCTCCTCGTCCACTCCCAGCAACGCTTCGGAGTACCCGTCCTCGTCGTTGCCCGCCTTCGCGGTCCGGACCCACGCGACCTCCCGCTCGCTCAGCCCGAACCACTCGGCGAGTTGCTCGGCCTCCTCGTCCACCCGGTGGATGACCGTCATCGAACAGAGGTTCGCGATGGTCCGGGCTTCCGGTGTGAGCGTGAACTCACCGCCCGTCTGCGTAACGAAGTGGAGAGAGAGGTCGTAATGCCGGCTGTGTCGCACGGCCGTCTCCAGAAATCCGAGCGAGGTCGCATCCGACATGAGGTAGTGCGCCTCGTCGATGACGAACAGGACCCGCTTCTCGGTCGCCTTCGCTCGCTCGTACACCGCGTTGAACAGGACCTGCATCATCAGGCCCGTCTCCGAGCGACCACGGCTGCCCTCCTCTTGGCGCAGGTCGAGATAGACGACCTTCGAATCGAGGTCGAACGCCGTCGGCTGCGCGAGGTGTGCGAGATCGCCATCGGCCCGGAATGACGGGCGGAGATCCTTCAGGAGCGACTGGACGTCCGCACGGACGCTGTCCTGCTCACCGGCTGTCTCGTAGCCGAACGCCCGCGGGTCCTCCAACATCGTCTCCAGCACCGCGATCACGTCCGTCACGGTGGGCGACTCCCGGTCGTGCGTGCCCGGGTCGCGCGTGATATCCCGGCGTTCGTAGGCCTCCTGTACCGCCCGACGAAGCGTCTGCTTGCGCTCGCCGAGCGGATTGTTCGCGACGTGTTCGAAGAACGTCTCGAAGAAGGTCATCACCCAGGTAATCTGCTGGGCCCACGGGTCGAGATCAGGAACGCTCCGCAGGATCGACTCGGGCGTCGGCTTGAGTTCGAGCGGGTTCAGCCCCCGACGCCCGCCGACCGTGATGCGCTCGCCGCCGAGGGCCTGACTCACGCCCGCGAAGCCACCCATCGGGTCGAGCATTACGATGACAGTATCCTCGTCGTACATCGCGCGACGGACGAGCTGGAGTTTCGTCCCGAAGGACTTGCCCGCGCCGAGTTTTCCGATCGTCATCATGCAGTAGCCGGTCGAGCGGTTGAACCGGTCGAGGATGAGCGGGCTCTCGTTGAGCGCGTACGTCCCGTACTCGATACCCGGTTCGGCGAGTGCGCCCGCGACGAACGGGAACAGTGCGCCCGCCGCACCCGCGAGCATCGGCGTGGTGGTCTCCATCGACTCCGCGAGTTGGTCGACCGCGACGGGACTGCACGAGGTGAGCGTCGCGGGCTGGGCCCACCGTGGTGTCACAGGTGTCAGGTTCGCGGGCGCCCGTCGGGCGGCCTTCCGAACTGAGTCGACATCGTGTTCGACGGTCTCGTGGTCCTCACCGCGGACGGTCAGGAACATCGAGACGTCGAACGCCCGCGTGGGCGTGTTCCGGAGCACGTCGTAGAGCGCTTGGTAATCCTCCAGATCCTTCTGGACGCCACGCGCACCGGCTCGCTGCTTGTCGGTCAGATAGTCGAGGTCAGCTTGCAGGTCCTCGATGCGGTTCTCCAGCGAGTCGAGTGTTGCGTGCGTTTCCCGAGGGTCGAGGTGGATGGCGATGTCTGTCCGGCGCGTATCACTCGTCGCGTACAACCCCTCCAGGCAGCCGTCACTCGGCTCGTCCGGGTAGCCCGCGATCCAGAGCGACTGCGTCCACGTACGTCCCGTCTCGACACCGTTCGCGTGTTCGGTGACCGTCGACGGCGCGAGGATCGACTGGTGTGCATCACCAGGAGCAGGGAGGCCGGCACTCGATGTCCCGCGTCCTTCTCCGATACCCCCGCCTGTCTCTGCTCGAGCGTCTTCTGTTTCGGGAATATCTCCTGACTCATCCGGGTCGTCCCGTTCGTCGTCCGCACCTCGACGACCGAGGAGCCGTCGGATCATGGGCCCACCCCGCCGACGATGGGTGTCCGGCCGAATACCGACTCGGGGGCATCGCCGTACTCGCGCTCCTCTCCGGTCCAGAACTTCGCAACGAGCAGGGCCGCGTCCGCTGCGGGCACGCGCCGCGCGCCACAGCCATCGATCTCTCTGAGCCCCCGCTCGGTGCGAGCGAGACGATCATCGAGCGTTTCGACCATCGCGGCGTGCTGTTCGGCCTCACCGCCAGCGAGAACCGCGCGGATGAACACGCCGAGGACGGGGATTACGGAGAGGCGTTCGACCATGCTCTCGCGCTCGAAGCTGACCTCTTCAGGCGTGACCGGGACCACGACGTAATGGTCGCGGATGGTCATCCGCCTGGCTTCGAGCTCGTCGCCGTACCAGTCGATGTAGCTCTCGACGAGCGCGGTCAGCTGCGGGTTCGCCTTCACGTCCGCGTCGCCGAGTCGCTCCTCGTAGTGGCCGAGATACTCCTCGACGGGGAACGCCTGCGTGGTCGCGTAGAGTTGGATCGGGAACTCGACGACCGTATTCAGGAAGTCTTCGAACACCCCGGCCTGTGCCTGCCACTCCTCGGCCGTCGCGAGGGCCATCGACGCAGGGTCGACCTGCACCATCCCGATGAGGGCGCCGTCGGTTCGTTCGATCGTATCGGTTTCGACATCGACCCGCTCGATGAGCGTGAATCCCTTCGCCGCCTCGTGGTCGTGGTCGTGCGCGCGCATCCGGTAGCCGACGAGTGTCCCGAACCAGTCGAGACTGCCCGTGTAACTCGGCGTGAGATAGACGAAGAGTGCCCCGACCAGCACGGCAGCGCCCGCGAGTGGAAGCGCGAGCGTCTGGATAGCGATACCACCGATGACGGCGTCCGGGACGAGCAGTTGCGTCGCCAGGATGACCAGCACCCCCGGGAACAGTCCGACGGCGAGGTCGGTCAGGCTGTAGCGCCCGAACAGTTTGGTCTCGGCCTTCAGGCCGTTCGGAATCCGTTTGGTTGGGTCGTGGACTGACATCTGAATCACTTCGAAGAGTTGTCTCGGCGTCGGGTAGCCGTGCGCCGTGTTCGACCGCGGTCATCGCGCAGTGACTCGAACTCCCGCGACTCCTCCCAGGGCGGCGCTTTCGATGGTGGAACGGGGATGTGCGTCGACGAGTTCGAGTCGCGCTTGTAGCGATCCGGAGGAACAGGGATGTGTTCACGCTCGGATTCGGGACCTCCCGACGTGGTCTCGCTGGTAGCGTCCGTAGGTGGAGACGAGCTGCTCTCGTCCGACCCTGGTGGTCCGGCTGCTGGTGGGTCCGGGTTGTGCGTTGAGGCGACCTTCGTCTCAGGGGGCCCTCCGCCATCACCGCGGGGTGACCCGTCACCACGTCCTCCACCGCCGTCGTTCCCGCGACCGAAACCTCCGGGGCCCCGGCGTCGCTCCCGAAGTTCGCTCGCGAATCGGGAGCCGAGAGCATTCAATCGCGTCCCTGCTTCGTTCGCCCGGAAGCCGACCGGGCGTGGTCGTGGTGGCTGGTAGACCGTCGCTCCGCGACCCTGCAGCCCGCCGACGAAGTTCTGCGTCCGGTGGACCGTCTGTCGCTTCGTCTCGACTGCACCTGCCACTCGGTTTCGGGCCGTCTGGACGGATGCCCGTCTGCCGACGCGGTCGGCCACGAGGAACACGGCACCGGCCTGCCATATGAGGACGAACGGACTGAGGAGTGCAGCCAGCGGGACGATCAGCGCGAGCAGCCACGTTCCGAGGCTGTCCATCGAGAGTTCGAGGCTCTCGAAGAGAAGGATCTCCAGGCGGAACAGCACCGCGACCGGGAGTGTCATGAACAGGAATGGGACGAAGAACCCGCCGATGCGTGAGGCGAACCTCGCGACCAGCGCGAACGGACCGACCCCCGGCACCCAGAGCGCGATGAGGATGGGCATGATGAGAACGAAGAAGTATAGGATCACCTCGCGGAGCAGATAGACCAGCGCGAGGAGCAGGAACAACACGAGGTCGATGAACAGCGTGAGGACGACCCCGAGGAGGCTGAGTCCGGTGAACGAGAGCGTCTCGAAGAGCGTCAGTTCCGACAAGTTGGGGACGATGTACCCCGTGAGCGCGTCGGCGAACTGTAGGGTGAGTGCTGCGATCCACCACCACGCGAGGATACCGAGCAGGCCGGTGAATGCCCGCTTCTTGAGTTTCGAGCGGTGGTAGGTGCTGAACAAGTAGCTCGTCGATTCGAGGAAGATGACGAGTCCGATGCTCAGCGCGTAGAGGAGCAGGGCCAGCGGGACGATCGAGTCCCAATAGTACTCGTAGATCTGTGGCCACGCATCGTTGGTCGGGGCTTCATAGACTGCGTTCGGATGTGGAGTCTTGACAACCAGTTTGATGAGTTCCCCCGCGTACTTTTCTATTAATCCCGATATCGGCGAGAAGAGACCATCAAGGAGCTGTTTCAACGCATCAACTATCACATCTCCGAGCGCCGATAGCGGGAGAAGAGGGAATTCAGCAGGGAGTGTAGTGATAACCTCGTCATCAGGGCTCATAGCTCCAAACTCACGATTCCCTCTATCAGCCATCCAGGACCTCGATTCTGGAGCTATCACAGACAAACCGTCCGCCGGTAGTTCCTGTGCCAGGATTCCCTTCTGCGGTAAGACGGACTGAGGTGGAGAGGACTTCGCCGGTCGCAATTCCAACCGAGATTCTGAAGACGAATTCTTCGCCTGCACATTCGACAGAAGTCGCTTCGTCAAATACTGCCGGAGCAGCAGTCGATACGTACTCTTGCCTACCCTGGGGAGGAATTACTACTGATTCAATTGGAACTCCACCGATGAATGGGATGCCAGGAAAATCACTAATTGGGGTATCTACCGTCCAGTTGGGGGCTTCCTCGAATGTTATATCGTGTGCCCAAGTCGGAGCAGAGCCACGATTCTCGATCTGTACCACTACCTTTCCCGAATCAAGCAATCTCTCGCCACCTCCATTGAGTCGGATACCAGTTATCGAGACTTCGGGCAACAGCTCAATCGGCTGACGCTCGGTTTCATCACCCACCTTGGCGACTAATTCGTGAACTCCCGGTGTGTAGTGGACGTAATCCGTATCGCCTATCTCGGGGTCAGCAATGGCCATCCGAACGGTCGTCGCTGCGAAGTCCGGGTTGACCGACGCGAACACCGTCCCATCCGGCTCGACCAGCGAAATCTGCGAGACGCCGTGGTCCTCTGGAAGCCCGATAACCAGATCACCGAGGTCGAACGAGAGCGACTGGAGGACACTCCCAGGCTCCCCACTCCCGTTATCAGTCGGTGAGACCGGGTCGGCCTGCGAACGCGAGCAGCCGGCCAGCCCGACCATCGCTCCACCGCCGAGCACCCGGAGCACGTTCCGACGCGACATCGCGGGCATCACAGCCCCCTCCACGGTGGCCACACACCCCAGTTCGTGATGCGGTCGATGAGGAACACGCCGAGCAGGAACAGTGCAATCGGAACGCCCCCAGTGTAGAGTACGGACAGGCCGTCGATAGCCGACCCGCGGACGTAGACCGTCTCCGAGTCGCCGAGGTAGGCTTGCTCGCCCTGGACCTGCCACCAGTCGCGTGGCTCGTACCGAGCAGTGACACCACCAGCAGGCCGTGGGATGGTGACCGTCGCGAGTCCATCCGCGTCGGTCGTGATGACCCGCGACCCGAGGTAGACGGGTTCGACACGCCGACTCGTATCGATCGGCCCCCCCAACGCCGCATCCCGGAGCGAGATGCGAATCGTCGCGGTCTCGCGAGTCACGTTGACGATCGAGAGCGAGAGGTTGCTCCGATGGAGCGCGACCTCGGAGTACGCGATATCATCCGAGGAGACGCCGACCCCACGGACGAGTCCATGTGCCCGAACGCGTGGCCAGTCACCACGCCCTGGTTCTCCCACAGCGCGCGTGGTCACCTCGAAGCTCGTCTCGTACACCTCGGGTGGCGTATCGAGGCGCACGTGCTCGGGCAGGTCGGGTGCGGCGAGTCGCACACCATCCGTTCCGAGGAGACGCACGCCCGGCCCGTCCGTCGTCGGCCCCGGCTCGAACGGATAGGCGTGGACCTGGAGCGGGTGGAGCGGCGAATGCTGTGTCGTCGCTCCGCTCTCGCTGCTCGTCGCGAGCGTATCCCACACCGGATCGCGTGCGACGTAGAACCGCCAGACGCCGTTCACCTCTCCGGAGGCGATTTTGTAGCCGAGCCAGCTGTCGTGGTAGCGCAGCGAGAGTCCGATATCGTCGTCCGGGTAGCGCGTCCGCTGGCCGCTGACTGCGAGGCTGTACAGCCGTGCCTCGATAGAGTCACGGACGGTGACGGTCTCCAGTACCGTCTCGTGATCGGAGCGCCACACCCACCGGCATCGTCGCTCGGTCTCACCGCTCGTCTCGTTGATGACGACCGTCCGGCAGCGGCGCACCTGTCGCTCGCGCAGCACCGACAGTTCGACCCCTACCTCGGTTTCCAGCGTGAAGACGACGTTTGCGTCCCCGGTGTCGAGCCCGTCGTAGGCGAGTCGGACCGTCCGGTCGCCGTTCGACCGCGCCTGAAGTTCACCGTCGGCGAGCAGTCGTGTCTCGACGATTCGTGAGTCGACGAGTGTCCACGTCGACCGGCGTGACCCAGTTCGGTCGTCCGCAGGCACGCGAACGCGGTAGTCCGTCGTCCCCAGGGTGACACCCTCCGTCGGTACCAACAGGGCCGTCCGCTCGGGATTCGTGAGCGCCCGCGTCGATGGCTGGACCGCGAACACCGAGACGGTCACGTCCTTCAGGTAGGTCCCGTTCGCTCGCGGCGCCCCGACGGGGAAGACCGAGCGGGTATGGTCGGTATCCGGGAACGTTTCGAGATCGGCGCGGTTCCACCGCTCGACAGCCTTGGGTGGCTCGTCGAGCGGGATGTCCGTTCCGGCAGCGAGGGCGACCAGGTCGGACTCGTTCGCGGTCGCTTCCCGGAACGTCTCTAGGTCGGTGAGATCGACATCCCCGGCCCAGAGCGTGGCGAACGTCTCGTTGTCGAGACCGTGGTCCGGCTCCGTCTCTGGATGCCCGAAGGCGCTCGACGTTGTGAGTGTGGTCATGATGAGGAGGCTCGTAAGAGCGGTTAGAACCCGCAACTGGAGCCACCCGCCACAACGTTGTTCAGGAGGAACGCGACGATGGCCGTTCCGAGCGGCGCGACGATGATGCCCCAGATGATCGCCTGGTTGCGAATCTCTTTGATTTCGCGCTTCATATCCGCTCGTCGGACGGTCGGCGTCGCGACGATGGCGCCGAGTGCGATGACGCCCCCCACGAGTGGGCCGCCGAACTGGATGAGCGTGAAGAGGTTCTTGATCGTCGTCGCCATGTCGGATTGACAAAAGGCGCTCCCGACCTGCGCGGCCGCGGGCTGGGTCGCGAGTGCGAGCACCGTGACCGAGAGACCGGCCACGAGGCCGACGCGCGTCAGCGGTGAGAACTGGTCTACCCGTTCCGTGGGTGGCCCTGCGTCCAGGTCAGATGCTTCGGACGCGTCGTCGGTCGATGCAATGTCGTTCTCCGTGAGGTCGATTGCTGGCATCGATGGCCCCGTTGGGCCATAGAGGGCAAGAACACGCCTCTCGGAAAGGTTTCGGAGTGTCCGACAGTCACCTTTGCACGGACCGCTATAGATATATCTAGGCACGACATCCTGAGTTCATGCATGCGAGGGGGTTAATCCATCACCTGTGCGATGACTCGCAGCGACCCTCCGGCGGACCGGCCGCCGTGCTCAGGTCGCTTCAGGAGGGGCCGGCCAACGCCTCGGAACTGGCTCGGGCCAATTCGATCTCCCCGTCGACAGTCGCGACCAACTGTCGGCCGTTCGTCGAGGCCGAGTTCCTCACGCACGTCGGTGAGTACGAGTTCACGGCCGCGGGGCTGGTTTTCTTCGGCTGCTTCGGGGACGCGACCGAGACGCTGACACCGAGCGAGATTGCGGTGCTCTCGGTGTCCGAACATCGCCTGCCCATCCTCAGGTCAATCGCGGAGACGCCCGGGCGGAAGTGTGACCTCCACCATCAGGAGGATCTCCCCTCGCGAACGACAATCGAGAAGACAGTCACGGAGTTCAGGACTCGTGACTGGGCCAGTGAGGACCTATCCGGGGTACTCAGCCTGACCGACGCCGGGCGGACGGCGATGGCCGTCTACGAGGAGTTCCTCAGCGCGACAGAGACAGTTCTCGCTGCGACGCCGTTCCTCCGACGACTTGGCGAGCGGAGCCTGACTATTCCGGTCGCTGCGTTGTTCGATGCGACACCAATCGAGGAATCTCAGTACGATACCGATGCGCTGGCCGATGCCGTCCTGCAACTCACCGAGACTGGTGCGGACTCGGGCTCGGTGATCGGCCTCGTCTCGACATACAGCCCCGTCCTGCTCCAGCAGTTCGCTACGATACTCCAAGACGATATCGAGTATCGATTCTTACTCGATGCCGAAACCGCCCAGCGGGTTCGGTCCTCACCGTATCGGCACGTCGTCGAAACGGCTTCGGAGCGACCGGGGGTCGACATCAGGATATCTCAGGGAGCGCTGCCATTCGGGTTCGTAACCGACGGGGAAAGAATCGTCGTCGGGGCATACGGAAGTCCGTACGAGTACCCCGCTGGTCTCGTCTCTACTAACGAGGCACTTGTCGGCTGGGCCTTGGATATCCACGCAGGCTACTGGGAGGAGGCCGAATCCCTCTCGTTCGGATCGACTAATATGTCTGCTCGGCGCCGCTCCATGTAGTGCTTCCCGGGCGAGTCTCCACGTCCGTCAGACTGCCTGAGTCTCGTTAATCACAGAATAGCGAGGCCGAAGCCCACGACTTCAGTCGTGAGTCGATGACTCGTCGCTGACGACGGTCGCCTCATCGGGTGGAGACAGATTCAACTCTTCGGCCCCCTGCTCGATCTCTTCGGCGGTGGTCCCAGTCGCCTCGGCGAGAATCGCTGACAGTTCATCGGGCGAGAGAGCATCTTCGACGGGCGATTCCTGACTCATATCCATGTCTACGGGATTCTCACAGATAAGCGTGGGTGTCGGTTCCCCACCGTCGGGCGACCACCGTGGGGGACCGCCACCGGGCGACTTCCGCCCCTTGTACACGTCGATGAAATAGTCAGCATTACTGTGAAGGTAGGTGACGCAGCCGCGAATCACCTTCCCCCGATTTGATGGGAGTGGGTTATGGCGTATCTGGAGGTGTACTGTTGCCCCCGAGCGACGGGCGATGTCGACGTGGAGTCCCTCGCTGTAGATCTCATGGCCGGTCGGGGCGGTCTCGTTGTGGTCCATCCGTGCGATTTCGGCCCAGTGGTCAGCCCCGGTCGTAGTGTGGTAGTGCAGTTGTACCAAGAAACGGGGAATGCGAGTGCCCTGCTGATCGAAGCCCACGGTGATGTGACAGTCGTGCCGGCCAGCACTGACGTGCTTCGAGACGTCGTACCCACTGGGAAGCGACGGAGCCGTCATTCAATCTCGTTTGACTCTCTGTGTACTTGTAACCGCCCTGAACGTATGCGACTCTACAGAGGCGAGACAAGACGGAGGAATTCCGGAGCCTGTAGTCGCTTTACCTCGCGGCTACAGCGTCTGCATCGGAAGTACCGCCCCCCGGTGAATCGTCCATATCGGTCGAATTCGGGAAACGGACCCTCGAACTCGTGTGTTCGAACGGTAGGCAGACGTTCGTCGGCGGGCGTCGAGTCGATCGTTCCGCCGTCTGAACCACGACACGGGGCTCGGGTATCGGCAGTCGGCCGTCCGGTCTTGGCACGACGCCGGAGTCGATATCGAGGTCGACCCGACGCATGTGCTTGCAGCCGCCCTTCGGTTCGTTCTTCGCCCAGTCCGGACAGGTGCAGTTGCGCTCGAAGACATCGACGAGGTAGGTCTGTCCAGACTGGCTGAACACAGAGTAGATGCCGATTCGAAGGAGGGAGACATCCATATCCTTTGTTCTTGCTCTACGGAGTCGGGCGCTGGCTCCGTGGTCGGTTTCCTGACGCTGGACTGAGTGGTGGGTGTGTTCGCTCATTTCGGGTCAGGGCACATCTGTTTGCGCCCCTCGCTCGTCGAGGGGCGCGAAAACTCTACTCGAGAAAGGAGAAGCCGAACACAGTCCTCAAACCCCCGTTTCAGGCATTCTCTGTCACATTCTCGAGACTGAACAACTGGAGATCGTCACGTTCGTCGACGGCCTCCCGTACGGACTGGGTCGCACCGCTCCGCGCGAACAGGGCGTACTCGATATCTGCGTCTTCCCCGCCGGGTGGTGTCCACCGAATCTCTGCAGCGTGGTTCTCTAGCGAAGCGAGTGCTGAGTAATCGAGCGGCGCGTTCGTAAACTTGCACTCCCCGACGACCATCGTGCCCGCATCTGTGAACCCGACGACATCCACCTCGTGTTCCTTGTACCACCAGCGCCCGATATCGAGGAATAGCTTGTCCGGGTAGAGGTTCGGAAGCGCCTCCCGGCAGAGCATCTCGAATGCCGGGCTGACGAAATCAGCGAGTTCAGGTTCGATGATCGCCTCGTAGGCATCGCGTCCGAGGCGCTCGTAGCGGTCCTCGTTCCCGTAGACGAAGCGGAACCAGAACCGGAACAGCGGGTCGCGGATTCGATACCGGCCGCGACGGGATGTGGCTTTCTCCTCAGTGATGGGCACGTCACGCTCGACGAGTCTGAGCCGTTCGAGCTTCTGTGTGTACGTCGATATCTGCTTCCCATCGATACCGATCGCCTGGGCGATCTCGTTCGATGCCGTCTTCCCCGCCGCGATGGCCGAGAGTATCGCGAAGTACCGGTTCGGCTCGGTGAGTTCCGTCCGAAGCACGTATTCCGGCTCGTCGTGGAGGTAGCCCTTCTGTGAGAGTACCTCCTCGGTGAGAACCGTACCGAAGTCCCGACCAAGGTCGATTCCATCGAGATAGTACGGGACACCGCCGAACACGCCCCACGCGAACACACGCTCTTCGGGCGTGTAGTCGCCAGGGAGGAACGCCTGAGCGGCAGCGAAGCGCAGCGGCCGGAGGTCGAGTTTCTCCGTGGCGCGGCCGTAGAGTGGGCTATTGCCGAGGAGGGTTGCTTCCTCCATCATGCTGATCGACGAGCCGACGAGAACGAGCGTCCCGGACGTACGCTGGAAGCGCTGGTCCCAGAGGCGTTGGATGACGGACGGAAGACTCGGGTCAGCCTCGATGAGGTACGGGAACTCGTCGAGGACGACGACAGCGTTCTGGTCACCGAGATAGCCGAGGAGTGACTCCCAGTCTTCCTTGATGTCCGTCACGCCAGGGAACGTTTCAGCGGCGATATCGACGAACTGGTCGAGCTGGAGTCGTGGCGTCGTCTCGGTCGCCTGGTAGACGACGGCATCATCGCGGTCGGTGAGCGAGTGCTGAACGAGCTGCGTCTTGCCGAGTCGGCGACGACCGTAGATGACCGCCAGCTCCGGCTCATCCGAACCGTAGCAGTCGTGCAACCGGGAGAGTTCCACATCGCGGTCCACGAAGCTGTCCATACTTGGCTGTGGGCTCGGTGCAAAGTAATTATTCCGATTAGCCTAATTTGGAATAGGCTAATAAGGATTTCTACCAGACGGCTTCAGGCGAACCGCTCCCGCAGGACGGTTTCCCGATCCTCAAACTGGTCGGCCTTCTCTCGGATGTCCGTCTCCACACGCTCCAGTTGTGCCAGCGCGACCTGACTCTCGGCTCCTCTCGCGCTAATCGGCGGCATTGCCTCGTTTTGACATCTTCCCACGACTGAAATCGTGGGCTTTCTCCTCGAATCTCTGTAAGAAGGTGACGAGTACACCGCCGACCTCACGTCGTAGTGGACCGGGAGCCAACGGACACGTCCCCGACTTCAGTCGTGGGTCGATGACTGGAGAATATCGAACACATCGACCGCCTTGTACTCCTTCCCGCGTTCCTTGCCGGTCACCTCCTTGATGAGCCTGTCCTCCTCGAGCGCGTCGACGACCTTGTAGGCAGTTCGACGGGAGACATCGAGATAGTCGACGAGGTCAGGAGCAGTAAAATACGGATACTGGAGTAATTGACGAGCGAACCGGTCCGTAGCCGTGTTCCCTGGATACTGGCTCTCGTATCGCTGTTGAAGTTTCCGGAGTTGATGAGTCCGACTGTACGACTGCTCGGCTTGACTCCGAAGCCCCTCCAAGAAGAACTCGAACCAGGCCTCCCACGCCCCCTCCTCACTCACTGCACGCATCCGCTCTACGTATTCGATCTTGTGGCGGTTGAAGTACGCACTCGGGTAGATGTAGGGGCTCTCGAGATAGCCCTCACCCGTCAGATACAGAATGATGAGCAGCCGCCCCAGCCGTCCGTTCCCGTCCGAAAACGGATGGACTGTTTCGAAGAAGTAGTGCATGATCGCAGCGTCGACCAGCGGATGGTACTGACCGCCCATCTGGAGATACGACTCGAGCGATTGCATGAGTCCGTCCAGTTGCTCGGGCGATGGGGGGACGAACGGACGCTGTCCTGACTGTGGACTCGGGAGATGGACCATGTGGTCACGGAAGTCACCGACGATATCGCCCTCGTTCCGGACGTCGGCAAGCAGCATCGAATGCAGTTCCTTGATGAACGAGAGCGTGATCGTCTCGCCCTTCTCGATGCGGTCAAGCCCATAGGTGAGCGCCGTTTCGTAGTTGAGCGCCCCCTTCAGATCTCTCTCGATCGGCGTGTCCGGTTCCTCGGTCGGGTGCTGTGTGTGATACGCCTCGAGATCCTGAAACTCGACATCTGCACCCTCGATTCTCGCAGATTCGACCGCTTCGATTCGGATGAGCGACGTGTAGAGTACTGCCGAGAACTCAACAGTCGAGCTGATACCATCGACACGACCGATCTGATACGCGGCATCCGCTTTCTGATCGTGCACCTCGTCGGAAATCGTAATCGCGGGCTCTACCGGGAGCGAGTCCGGCAAGTAGTACGGATTCGGATGGTACTCGACGTACGTCCCTGGGGTGCGATCCGGTAGTTCTCCCGGAGGCATTTCACTAACGTGCACTTCGGGACCCGATCGGTATAGTGTTTTTTATACCAAGTATACGGAAGATTGCCCCACACAAAACGCCGTCACCTCCTAGGTGCCGACCGAGAGACAGAACGCGTACGCGACCGTCGGTGTGCAGTTCTCAAAGCTGCTCCAACTGCTCATAAAGAAACCCGCGCAACTCCGTGAGTGCACTCTCGGGGAGTTCCTGCTGTTGAAAGACACCCTTGAACGAATCCTTGAAGCCCTCATCGGCAAGCCGTTCGAGGATTCCTTCGATTTGTTCGCCGAGCTTCTCCTGATTACCGCGATAGAGATGGGCCCCAATACGGTCGAAATCAGCCTGTAAGCTGATTACCACTAGATCACGGGTATCCGCCAGTCGGCCACTGTGTAGTTTGAGCGCGAAGAGGAGTGCAGGTTCGGGAATCCGACCTTCCAATTCAGGAGCAACATCCAGCGGTTCGACGACGCTGTGTTGGTAAAGATATCGATACGACCACTCCGCATCAGTTTGTCGACATCGCATCGCACCAACAAGCGCGTCGAACTGCACCGCATTATCACCGACTGGTTTCTCGTACCGGACGATTCTCCCCTCATAGACATTCGATACGTCGTTATCGAATTCCTTTTGATATCCTCGATTCTGAAGCAGCTCGTCGTAGTCTGCTAACAGAGATTCTGGAAGGACCATATCCACATCGGTGGTGAACCGAGTCTGGAATGCAGAAACAGCCCATCCACCGACCAGGACGTGGGGGAGGCTGGCCTGTTGAATCGCTCGGTGGGTGCTGACGAGTTCGTCTTGTCTCTCTTGAAGGCTCATACGTGTGACCGGTCAATCTGCCATCCGTGGCTGGTGGTGATAGGCGTCGATATTTAGCTCGTACATTTCAGCGATCATTTCCAAGGCAGGCTCGTAGGCCGGGCGGTTCTCCGTCATCAGTTCGACCGCCTCCTGCAACGGAATTACGGGATTCCCTCCGACCCACTCAACATCGATGCCGTCCGCTCGGGGGAATACGACGTAATGCACGTTGCCAGCGACATCGCTCGCATCGGGGCGCTCGTCGATTGTGGCAGTGGCCCCGAACTGCTGAAAGAAGGCAATCCACCGCTCGATGTCCCGGTCGTGGACCGCGACGAAAACGGGGTAATCATCGTGACTCCGAGCGATCTGATACCCGCCTTCCGTCCAGACGTACGCCGCATCGATCTCCGTGTACGCGAACTCCATCCCGGCGAAGTGCGGAATCACGTAAGCGTCCTCTTGCGAGATAGTGTCGCGACTATATAACGCGGCCATCATCTCGGCGTACTGCTGGCGTAACTCGTGGTCGAGAATCCGGATTGCATTATCGGTGTTTGAGATGATATTTTCGGCCTCTAATCGCCCCATCCAGTCGTACACCCACGAGTACGATATATTTACTTTATTGGCGATTCTATTGATTGAGTCTCCTCTATTAGCCGCCATGACGATCTTCGCAGCGGTGGAATCCATGAACTCAGTCATCGACATGGGTGCTCTATTAGTTATCTCTAATGAGATAGTCTATCAAAAGCTTTTCCAGAAACGGAGGCCCACCAGAGACGCGAAGGGTGGTCAGATTCGTCCGTTGATGCCTCTCACCGAGTAGGCAGACACTCAGGCGAACCGTTCGCGCAGTACCGACTCCCGCTCCTCGAACTGCTCTGCCTTCTCCCGGATATCCGTCTCCACGCGCTCCAGTTGCGCCAGCGCGACCTGACTCTCGATGCCCGTCTGCCCATCACCGTTGGTCTCGGCTTCGGCCTGCTCGCGGTAGGTCCGCTCAACCACCGAGAGCGTCCGCTCGGGATTGAACAGCAGGTCGTTGGCCGCCCGGACGTATCGGTCGAGCGACCCGCCCTCTCTCCCCCGGAAGAAGTGCGTGAGCGCGTGTGTCGCG